>Ga0302347_1000579_pt1 | contig 55606 bp, 62 predicted proteins | sample PhyWR1_FD_202178 | JGI IMG/M metagenome (GOLD analysis project Ga0302347, IMG submission 202178) | Leaf surface microbial communities from wheat plants in UC Gill Tract Community Farm, Albany, California, United States - DLSL W.R1 (v2)... | ecosystem: Host-associated > Plants > Phyllosphere >... | reverse complement strand
TTGGATATTACGGTTCGAATAGTGCCAGCTATTTCGGTCTGTTAGTGCCAGCGATTACGGTTTAAATGATGCCACTTTAGTGGATTAGATTTAATCTATCTATTCGTTTTACGGTTCAAATTGTGCCACTTCAAAAAGATCAAGAAAGAATTACCTTATCGCCTTTAACTACAGCGATATGGCCAACAAACTTGATCCGATGGACTTAAAACAAATACTGACATTACATTTGGAGGGTTACAGCAACCGTAAAATAGGTTCTGTTCTCGGCATTTCTCGTAACACGGTCAACACCTATATGCAACTCTTTGCTGGTAGCGACTATTCATTTCAGGAGCTCTTGGGGTTGGATACCCCTGCCTTATCAGAATTATTTTCGTCCCATACTACACTCGACCCGGTACGCCATAATGAGCTCATGCTTTACTTTGAGGGGGTCAACAAGGCCCGGAATCACCCAGGGTTTACCTTTCTGTATCATTATCAACAATATGTTGAGCTAGCAACAGAACCGTATAGTTATACGCAGTTCCTTGAGCATTATCGGCGTAAGTACCCCAAGGAAAAAGGCTCAATGAAGCTTCAGCACTTAGCTGGCGAAGAAATGTTCATAGACTTTGCCGGTAAAAAGTTGCAGATCATCGATAAGCAGACCGGGGAGATTGTTCCTGTGGAAGTATTTGTAGCCATACTTCCCTGCAGCCAGTATACCTATGTGCAGGCTTGTATGAGTCAGAAACGCGAGGACATGCTATCCTGTTGTGCTGAGGCCTTACGTTTCTATGGGGGATCGCCTAAAGCGATTGTATCGGACAACCTAAAGTCCGCTGTCAATAGATCGAGTAAATATGAGGCCGCGGTCAACCGTAGCTTTAAAGACTTTGCGCGCCATTATAACTGTGTCATCAATCCCACTCGGAGTTACGCTCCCCAGGATAAGGCACTGGTTGAGAATGCGGTGCATTTGGTCTACCAGCGTATTTATTATCCATTACGGGAAATGACTTTCTTTTCCCTGGAAGATCTTAATAGGGAAATTGCCGTCTTATTGGCGTGTTACAATATGCTGTTGTTCAAACGAAAGGAATCCAGCCGTATTGAACTCTTCCAGAGTACTGAACGTCAGTATCTCAGAGAGCTACCGCCCAGTACCTATGAAATGAAAGACTACAAAAGGGCCAAGGTGCAGAAGATGGGCTACGCATACTTTTCTCCCGATAAGTGTTACTATAGTGTTCCATACCGGTATATCGGAAAGGAGACGATGATCCATTATACCAAGAGCCGTGTTGAGATCTATTATAACCATGAAAGAATTGCGCTGCATCAGCGCAACCTGAACAAGGGCAGCTATATCACCAATACAGATCATCTGAGCAGCACACATAAGTTCTACTCGGATTGGAGCCCTGAGTTCTTCAGAAAAAAAGCGTTGCCGCACGGTGAATATGTTTTGGCCTGCATAGAAAAGGTATTGGCCTCGCAAGATTACCCAGAAATAAGCTATAAACGCTCTTTGGGCATTATCCATCTAAACCGTTCTTATGGCTCTGAGCGGCTCAATAATGCCTGCAAAAGGGCTTTAGCTACAGACAGTTGCTCTTACTTGCGCATAAAGAACATCCTGCAAAATAACATGGACAGACTGCCGCTATTTGACGATCAGCTCGAACCCATAAAACCGCATATACCTCTTCATAGCAATATCCGCGGTGCTTCCGCTTACAAATAAAAACAATCCAAAATCAGAAAAATGAACAATCAGACAGTTGAAAAACTACGTAACATGCGCCTTGGGGCCATGGCTCAATTACATCAACAGTATGTAAAGGAAAACAGGTTCGAAGGCATTACATGCGATGAATACCTGGCCCTACTTACCGATCATCAGTGGGAAGAGCGGGAGAACAATAAAATTGATCGGTTGCTGAAACTGGCAAACTTTAGGCAGAACGCTAGTCTCAGCGATATAAACTATGCCGGTGAAAGAAATCTAGACAAGAACATGTTCGCAAGACTTGGTACACTGGACTTTACACTGCGAAAGGAAAACATCATTATATGTGGCGCCTCTGGCACGGGCAAAAGCTATCTCTCACAGGCCCTTGGGCATCAGGCATGCCTTACAGGCGTAAGAACATTCTATACAGTAACTGCCCGACTGATCAAAAAGCTGAAATTGAGCAAAGTTGACGGAACCTATATTAAGGAACTGGAAAAACTAACTAAAATGGATCTGCTGATACTTGATGACTTTGGCTTACAAGCTTTTGATAATCAGGACAGGGAAACGCTGATGGATATTATCGACGATCGGCATGGTAAAAGATCAACTATAATATCATCACAAATACCAGTATCAGCATGGTACGAAATCATCGGAGGTGAAGGCACTATTGCAGATGCCATCTTAGATCGCATCGTAAACTCCTCACACCGGATTGACCTGAAAGGTGAATCCCTTAGAAAAGGAATATTGAGAAAGGAATAACCCAGCTTTTTTATATAATTGCATGATCTTTTAAGTGGCACGGTTTGACCGAAATAGCTGGCACCATCACTCCGAAATACCCAGGACTGGAAAATGAAGGTTTAGTTGTTGTTCAAAAAACTCAAAGCCTTAAAGATGTAGGTAAACCCCTAGTATCGTTTACCGAGAAAGCAAAGCCTTATCTACTTCCGCTTTCGGCAAAAGATAAGGAGCTTGATGTGCAAAAAGTAAAAATAGCCGAGGAAGTAATAGAGGACGTTACTGGCGTTCAAATGCTAGAAGGAGACAAAAAAGCAGTTGTTGAATACACTACTACCTATAAAAATGCAACACCTTTTTCTAAAGTGCATCAGTTAGACGTTAATGGCAAAAAGACTCATAAGGCAAATTTTGTTCTATATGATGACGGATGGCGGTTAGAAGAGTAACGTCAAACTTCGGGGAACTGGAATGCCGTTTTATGTCTTTCGTAAATGTCCCTAAAGGCTTGGTACATCAATTTATCCAGAAAAGGTTGATCGACAACACCTTTCTTTAGAGCCTCTTCAAATAAGGGCCCAGAGAAAATTTCACCTTTGAAAGATGGGTCATTAAACATACGTGTTCGCACCTCTTCCATATGAATTCGGAAGGTTTCTTTTGAATCCTTATAGAAGAAACTCCTGTCATCTGTACTTGCTTGTAAATAAGCTTCAACGAGATTTCTGCAGGATATCAGACACTCAAATAAGGCAGCAAAGCTTTCAATAACTTCTTCAGCTTTAACTTCTTTACTAGCAGAGATGTAGCCCGAATATGGACTCTTCTCTTCCGGGTTTACTCCCTCAAAAAGAAATCGGCCGTAACAGGTTGCCATCGTTAGGTACAAACTATTGTTGGTTTTTATATTAATAGCGCGTAACAAATTGACCAGTTCATCCCAACGAATTAAACTTCCATCTGTACAAATTAAACCATCTCGATTGCCACTTCCGTGCATCTCAAAATGAAGTAATAGTCCACCTGGTATATATGGAGCTTTAGCTTCAACATATTTAAGAATTTCAACTAATCCTTTCACAGAGGATACATCATGAAACTCATGAGTCATCTTCTGATGACCGTTTTGTTTATAATCTATTAACCGTGAAACAACGTCATCATATAATTCCTTACCAGACTTTACGTCGTCGTCGAAAAGACTTTGAATGACAAAAATATGCTGAATTGATCCTACCAATATCTATGCTTTTACTTTTTACAGTCCTCCCCTTGGAAAAATTCTTCTATCGTTAATCCAAGCTTATTTAAGACTTTAATCAATGAACTTATCCTCAAATCTTCAGACCCAGCCTCATATTTTCCGTACTGAGAACGGTTGATGTTATGCTCATAAGCAAATTTATCAGGGCTGGAATACCCTTTCTCCTTCCTTATTTTCCGAAGCCGTTCGCCGATCTTCTTCAGTTCCTCTTTAGTATCAATTTCAGTGTTTGCAGGATTTGTATCCTTCTTCTCCATGCAATAAAGTAACCCAAAAACCTGCTTTCGGCATACTCTTAAAAAGCATACTCTTAATTAAGAGAATTTTATATTTTTGTAAGCGATGAACAAAAATTTTTATCTATGAAAGATTTGCTTGAGTGGCTTAGCCTGGAACAGAAAAAAGAGTTGGAGGACCTGGTAGAGAAGGTTGTGAAGACATTTAAACCGGAACAGGTTTATTGCTTTGGGTTCCGAATTAATTCTTCAGTCAAATGCGGCTGCTTTTCAGAAGGGATAGTAAGAAATGCAATAGATTATGACCTACTAGTTGTGACCCAACCAGTAGTAAAAAGTGAGATTGAAATTCAGAAATTTACCGGACAGTCTTTTAAATCAGGCTCCCTAACAATTATCAATTTTTCTCAAAAGGTTGTATTAGCAGCATTATCAGTAGGGCAAAACTTCGTAAATACAATAATCAAAAGCGGACTTTTATTATACACTCGGGAAAATGAACCTTACAAAAGCGAGATTATCGCCGAACGAGCTGTTCATATAAACAGGGCGAAGATTTCCTTTGAACGAAGCTTCGAAACAGCATTCGGCTTTATAGATGCAGCTGCAGACAGATTTATTAACGAGGATTATAGCTTAATGGCCTTTATGCTCCACCAAGCCATGGCGGTTGCTTGCCGAGGTTTCATAAACCTTTTCCTCGGCTTCAATGGGAATAAGAAAAACTTAGAAACACTTTTTGCACTAGCCAATAATGTTGCCGGGCACCTTCCGCCATTCTTACAATATGAGCAAAACAACGAACTAATTAAGCAACTGCTTAAGAGCTACAACGGGGTTAAATGTAATAGAAAGTTTGTCCCGGAGAAAGACATAGTTACAAATCATCAAGGCCTTACAGAGACCCTTATCGAAACAATGGAGGACTATGGTAAACAACACTTAAATAAGCTAATGTCAGGTTAAAGACTTGAATGTAAATGAGCCACTTGTCACGAGATAACACTTAATTCAAAAACCGAAAGCACTTCTCCTTCCTCGAAAAGCTTTCGCCCTTCGGGTACTCGTTCAGGTCTACACCTGAATTGTAGTTTTCGAATCGGCGCTACTAAAGAACCGCACAATAGCTTCATTCCGTCCCACTCCATTCAGCAATTGATTAAAAAGCAATGATGCAGACTGCAATAACAACTATACCTGAAGATTTCATTTTGGCTTTTGCTGGAGGCAAAGTTAAACCTCTTCGGCAGGAAAGGTCAAGCCCTTCGGGTTTGGACAAAAAAATCTCCATCCCTCCGCTGTGCTCCGGGTAGTATTTTTTCGCCTCAAAACCTTGCCTCGCCAGCCCCCCGCTCAATTTTTTTGCCTCTATCAAAAGCCAAACGAGGTGCACGCCGAAATGGTACTAACAGAATTTTAAACAATTAATATCTATCAAAATGAAAGTTTCAGAAAAAAGCAACGGAGCCGTGCAAAGCACAGAAGACAGAAGAGAAGAAAGCATTCAAGCTGGTTCTCAAATTGTAAAGCCTTTAAACGCTCATCAAGAGAAGCCCAAGGTGGAGGAAAACCCATATGCAGTACAAAGCAAGGAGGTAAAGCCAGAACCTAAAGTCGAAACAGAAAAGCAGAACGAAGCCGAACCACCTAAGAAACCGGCTTTAAACCTTGAAGCCACCTTAAAACTAGTTGATGATTTACATAGAAGAAGCATTCAAAGAGATAACCTGCTAAATCGGATACACCAATTAGAAGCGTTCGAAATCACCTTAATTGAAGAAGGTGACGAACTGGAAAGCAATCATTTCCAAGGTTGCCAACTGATAATAAGTGATGACAAGGGTAGAAAATTCATTACCCAAACAGCAGGTTTAATAAAACTTGTAGCTGAATTTATTCATAGGGCTTGCCTCGAAAAATTGGGAGAAATAGAATCGAACATCGTTCTTCCACAAGGCTAACCTTTAATACTCCCGGCATATTGCCGGGAGTATTTAACAAAGTTCAACGATTTTTTAAACGTCGATAATTTTTAAGCAATGAAAGAAACAGTCTATTTAATGGTATTGGTTGAAGTACAGTCGTCTTTGAAACACATTTCAGAGACAGTCCACGAGATTGAGACAGAAGCAGCTCTGACCGTATCAAATACCCGAAATGTGAAGGTTTTGAAAACTGAAGTACTATTAACCCGAGTAAGAAACCCCAAAAAGCAATAAAATGGCGCACAACATTAATTTCAATGAGCAGACAGGGCAACACAGCTTTTTTTCTGTAAAAGAAAAAGCCTGGCATAATTTAGGGCAGATCGTTTCTGATTATCCAAGCAGTGCTGAAGCCATCAAATTCGCAGGGCTCGACTTTGAAGTGATCAAAGCGCCTAATTTGCATAGTTTTCCTGATGGAACCACAAAAGTGTCAACGAACTCATTTTTTACTTATCGTTCCGACAATTATGAGGTTTTAGGTGACAAACTCGGTAATGAGTACGAAGTCGTACAAAACCGCGAAGCCTTTTCTTTTTTTGATTCTATTGTAGATGGTAAAGAAGGAATTTTATATGAGACAGCGGGAGCATTAGGCAAAGGAGAACGCATCTTTATTACGGCTAAATTGCCGGATTATATTCGCGTTGGCTACGACGATTTAATAGAGAAATACCTTTTTCTAACCACTTCGCACGATGGCTCTGGAAGTATTACGGCAGCGTTTACACCCGTTCGGGTTGTTTGTAATAATACATTAAATGCAGCCTTATCCAATATGAGCAATTGTATTAAAATTCGGCATACTCAAAGTGCACAGGACAAATTGAAACAGGCTCATAAAGTAATGGGCATTTCCAATAGCCTTTCAAACGAGCTAACAGAAATATTCAACAAATGGACAAAAGTGCGCATTTCAGATAAGGAGGTTTTAAAACTTGTACAAAAGGCAATGGCTCCATCAAAGGAGGTACTTAAAAACGTGATGGCTGGTAAAGAAGACGAGTACTCGACATACTTCAACAATGTTTGTCAAAACGTTTGTGAATATGCCTTCACCAGCCCCAGTCAACAAATGACAACAACGAGGGGAACCCTTTTCGGAGCTTACAATGCAATTACAGGGTATTATCAAAACGTAAAGGAATACAAGAATGATGAAATTAAATTGAAATCGATTCAGTTTGGAACAGGCTTAATCAAAACCCAATCTGCATTTAAGCTTTGTAATGAATTTGCAAAAGGAAAAATTTATAGTAACTAGTATAGTTTGATGGGAGACAAGAATGTCTCCCATCCTTTAAAAAGTCGCCGGGAGCCCCGCATTTTCCACTATTAATGAAGACATTGAAAAGCGAAAAATGCGGGGCTGAACATAGGTGAAGACCCTACCATCCTGGAAGACAAGGAAGTACTTGAAAAAGGAATCGCAATAGAATTTTGATGATGTTACTCATTAAATTTGACCTTCATGCAAGCCAAGATATTACAGTACCTGGATCAGAACGACGAGAAAGTCAATCAATGGATAGACCAAATAAATTATTATAACAAAGTCACTTATTGGGAAAGGGATCTGGCACCTGACGATGGTATCGATCTTACTTTGAATACTGTAAACGTCTTGAGCAACATTTTTGAGCTATTTAAAAAGTTTGGGGGATTTAAAGACACATTTGACAGCAGCAAATTTACTTTAAACCTTTATGGGCCGTCCTTAATTATAAAGAGCGTCAAGACAAACGTTACTTATCGTTTTGCCCTTGATTATGAAAGCCTATCTCTAAGCACACATCTTTACAATATAAAGAATTTGCGGCACATGGATGATAACTTCTGGTCTCAAATAATGAGGTTACCTTCTTTAGGCGAATTCAAGCTATCAGAGTATGAATTTTATGGCAAAGAGACAATACGAGGACACGAGGAATTATTCAATAACCAAAAGAGTAGTTTATTTAGAATCTTCCGCAGCTACTTCCTCGGAAGTATTCTTAATGAAGGAGATATTATATCACCCGATTTCGAGACGAGGTGGGGTTATGATCTTGACTTTGGAGATGTTGTCATTAAAGGATGTGAAACCTTTAAACTGCTATATAACTTGAACTACTTACTTTGGAAGGTAGACGACTTGCAGAATAAAAAAATCAGTAATGAGAGCAAGGCGAAAAAAGGATAATACCAGTGCAGGGCGAAATTGCTACTACTTTTACTTTTTAAAAAACTCTTGTGGAGATATCTCTAAAGCTTTTGCTAGCTTGTAAATAGAAGACAATCTAAGATCACCACCCTTCTCTATATTCAAAATCTGATGATGCTCCATCTCCGCGAGTACGGCAAGTTTTCTCAAGCTTAAACCCCTTTCTGTTCGGATTTTTAAAAGATTTTTTCCAAAAAGATTAGCAGCTAAATCACCTTCAGTAGTCATGCTTGAAGATGACAGAAGATTTTATTTTTATTGGTACAATACAATGTACCAAATTTACTATTTTTGTAAACCATTGAGAATTAAACCAAAACCATGAAGAAGAATGAGATTAAGGGAGCGGGAACATTTAATATCGAACACTTTACAAAAAGCTACACTTCGGTGGAAGGAAAAACCATCTTATGGAGATTATTTAAATCAGCAATAATAAACAAGGAGAAATCTTTAGATACCGACGAGCTCAAAGAGTTCGCAGTCTTCTATGAAAAAATGAATAAATTAATGGATGATGTATATGCAAATTACCCTCAAGAGGTGACATAAAAAAGCCCCGGCACTATGAGAGCATCAGGGCAACCTAAACCTTATCACAATTTTGTGATTATAAAAGTAACTATCCGGTTGCTAAATCCAAAATTTTATAGCCTGAATCTCAATTCTATTGCTCGGCCTATAGCTTGAATTAACCCCTCGTCAACATTAGCAATCTCCTCCTTCAGCTTCCAACCCTTGGAGCCCTTCACTAGCCAGATTGTTTGATCTTCAAAAATGATAGGAATCTCAACAGTATTCTTTGTAACAGGCTCCTTGTTGATGACTTGAAACCTATAATCAATATCTCGAAAAGTAATCCTAAGAGGCATTCCCATTGAGCAAAATTAAAGTTAAAAGCTGCGAAAGTGAAGATCTGTTGAAAAGCAGTGCAATAGTTACTCATTAATTATGCTACCAAGTTAGGCCAAGGGCTGCTGAAGCGGGCAAAAGCTTCCGGCATAAACGCTCTATCCATTCCCTCTGGGCCATTTATTCCTTTTCCTTTTGCCCTTGATCGCCCTTAGCCTTTGGGAAGCACCATAATTAATTCAATAACCTATAAATCAACTAGTTATGGAAAAGCTTCAAAATCAAATCTCATTGTTCCAGGTATCAGAAATCGAAGTTACCTACAGACCAAAATTTAAATCGTCTGAAAGACCAAGAATAAGCTGCTCTAAAGACATTTATGAAATCCTGTACCAGAATTGGGATATGAACAAGATGGAATTGCAAGAGCAATTCAAAGTCATTCTGTTAAACCGTGGAAACAAGGTTTTGGGAATTTTTGAAGTTTCAACAGGAGGAATGGCCGGAACAATAGCAGATCCAAAGCTGGTTTTCAGTACCGCGTTAAAAGCTTGTGCAAGTTCAATCATTCTGGTTCATAACCACCCTTCAGGCAACTTGAAACCAAGTCAAGCCGATATAAACCTTACCCGAAAAATAAAAAACGGAGGAGAGTTATTAGATATAGCTGTTTTAGATCATATTATTTTATCTGCCGATGGTTATTACTCATTTGCAGATGAAGGGCTGGTCTAGCCCTTCATTTAAAAGCTCTGGAACTATCCGTCCCAGAGCAAAGTAAAAAAACGTTACTGCTTATACTTATAGTTAATAAGCTCTTTCATTCTTTCTAATTGTTTCTGCAACTCCGCTTGGATAGTTGCCTTCTTTTCGATTGAGACCGAGCAATCTAATTGCCCCGCACTCGGCTTTTTGTTGAATTTTTCCATTTGTCCTGGATTTCTCTATAAATAGTCTGCTATTAAAAACTTTACATATTTTTTATAAAAACAAAAAGAATTAGGTCACGTGGTAAATTATTTTTAGGTTTGTCTAACTTTATTATTTGACTAACCAAAAATGAAAAAACTTCGACCTCTAGTTTTAGTTACGGGCTTTCTTCTTCTCTTACTCTACATTAGCAGTTGCGAGAAGATTATTCCGCAAGCTCCGAAGGATGAAGACATCCTTGACGGCCCCCTTGAGGGCTTGACAAGCGAACAAAAAAAGCAATTTCTTAAAGGCGATATTGCCTTCAATGATGAAGTATTTAATGATAAAAGTGGTCTGGGGCCGCTCTTTGTCGCCACTTCCTGTGGAACCTGCCACGCCGGGGATGGTAAAGGTCATCCCTTTACAACTCTCACCCGCTTTGGCCAAAGTGACACTCTAGGAAATAAATTCCTTCACCTTGGAGGACCACAATTACAGAACCGGGCAGTATCTACTTTTCAACCGGAACAAATTCCTGCTGGTGCTACATTTTCAAAATTCACACCACCGGCCAATACTGGTTTAGGATTTATCGAAGCCGTGCCTGATGCTACACTTTTGGCGCTTGCTGACCCCGATGACAAAAATGGCGACGGCATTTCAGGCCGTCCAAATTGGATTAAAGTTCCGCAGTATTGCCAAATCAGACCTGGTACTGTTGAAAGAAATGAAAAATACATAGGACGTTTTGGTAAAAAGGCTGCTGTCTATGACCTACTTCAGCAAACAGTAAATGCCTATAATCAGGACATGGGTGTTAGCTCTTCTTATGAATCGTTAGACACCTACCATCGATTGGAAGTTGATCCCGAAGTTTCCAATCAAACCATTCTTAATGTCGTATTTTATCTTCAAACTCTTAAAGCGCCAATTCAGCGGAATGCAGACAATGATGATGTAAAAGCAGGTCGAAATGTATTTTTATCTATCGGTTGCGATAAATGTCATACGCCACAACTTAAAACAGGACATTCCAAAATAGCTACCCTTTCAGAAAAGACTTTCTTCCCTTATACAGATATGTTACTTCATGACATGGGAAGTGGCTTGAATGATGGGTATACTGAGGGAACGGCACTGCCTGAAGAATGGCGTACACCTGCCTTATGGGGCCTAGGGCTCTCTAAAAACTCTCAGGGAGGTAATTATTTCCTAATGCACGATGGAAGGGCTCATAGTATAGAAGATGCCATCAATTTACATGGAGGCGAGGGGTTAACCAGTAAAAACAACTTTTCGAAGCTAGCTGCCTCTGATAAACAAAAGCTCATCAAATTTTTAGAATCTCTATAACCGCTATATGAACCGCAAGGAATTTTTGATAAAAGGTTGTACTGCTTGCCTTTCAACGATTGCAATCAGCACAGGACTGAGCTCCTGCTTCACTACTCAATATTTGCCAGGCACTTTAGGAAAAAATGGCCTGACATTAAAAAAAGACGATTTTAAGTTGAATCAGCGGGGAGGAATAGATTACCGTTCTTTTGTAATCGTTCGGAACGAATCCTTAAAGTTCCCGATCTGCGTATATCGTCACAATGAAGACGAATATACTGCTTTGTGGATGCAATGTTCTCACCAAGGCGCTGAGCTTCAGGCTTCAGGAGCAGCTTTGCAATGTCCCGCACATGGCAGCGAGTTCAATAATCGTGGTATAGTTACTAATGGGCCTGCGAGCCGAAATCTGCGCACTTTCCCTGTGACAATAAATAATGATGAACTATTTATCGATCTAAGAAAGCAGGCATGAGGACTTTTTTTACTATCGCTTTGTTATCCTGTTGGATAACTTCATACGCTCAAATTGATCCAGAATTATTAAGGGCACCGCAAAAAGACACCAGCGGATTAAAACTAAATATGGATGCAGTTTATAACCGCCCTTTTCTACAATCTTCAAAAGTGCCTGTTGCCCTGGGTGGCTACGTAGAGGGTAACTACCAGTACCTCGGCGAAAACGGAATATCAGAAGGGCATCAGTTCCAGATGAGAAGAATGACACTTTTTGTTTCCTCTTCTATTGCCAAACGATTAAAGTTTTTATCTGAAATAGAGTTTGAAGATGGAACAAAGGAAATTAACATAGAATTTGCATCAGTTGATTTCGAGGTAGCGCCATTAATAAACTTCCGAGGAGGAATTGCCATGAATCCCATAGGAGCGTTTAATCAAAATCACGACGGGCCAAAATGGGAATTTGTAGACCGTCCGGTTTCAGCTACCCAAATGCTTCCAGCCACCTGGAGTAATGTGGGCTTTGGCCTATTTGGAAAAAAGTATACGAGCAGCTGGGTGTATGCTTACGAAGCCTATCTTACCAATGGATTTGATGACCAGATTATAGATAACTCTGAGAACAGGACTTTCCTTCCAGCATCAAAACAGAATGCGGAGCGCTTCGAAGAAAGCTTTAACGGCAGCCCGCTTTTTACTGGAAAAGTAGCAATACGGAATAAGGTAATCGGTGAGTTAGGTCTTTCTTACATGGGTGGGGTCTACAATAAATTCAGAGATGACGGCATTGACCTGGATAGGAAAAGAAGGGTAAATACATATGCGATTGATATTAATACCACTATCAAAGCGTTTGGTACGTTCATAAATACGGAATGGGCCTGGATTAACGTTGATCTACCGGACAATTTCACCGAGCAGTTTGGCAGGAAGCAACAAGGAGGTTTCCTGGACTTGGTGCAACCTGTTTATAAAAAGCCAATCTTTGGATTTGAAACCTCCTCAATTAATCTTGCCTTCAGAGTGGAGTATGTTGATTGGAATGTAGGAAAGTTTAAATCAACCGGAACTAACATTGCAGATGATTTCTTTTCGGTTATCCCTGCAATAAGTTGGAGACCTGTTAATCAAACCGTCTTCAGGTTAAATTACCGCTACAACTGGCAGCAGGACATTTTGGGTAATCCTCCTTCTAAAGTTGCCGGAATTCAGTTTGGGTTTTCAACCTATTTTTAATGAGAAGAATCTTTTTTAAATAAAAGGTGTATTATATTTGCGACCGATGAAGTTATTTACTCTCATATTATCAATATACGTGTTGCTATTGAGCGGCATATCGTGTGCTGATGGCATAGGTGAATCTTCATTGGAGAATCGCTCATCTATTGTAAAAACGGCGACAACCACAGCACATTCTGATTGCTGTGGCGATATCTGTTCTCCTTTTTGTGCTTGTTCATGCTGCGTTGGATTTACAAAACCAGTTGCGATGACAGTTACATTTTTCACTACCGAACTTTTTCAGGTTTATTGTAATCATCAGCCGAAAGAGTATTTGGCCGAATCTATCCCTCTTTTCCAACCTCCTCGAGCCTAGTAAAGTATAAATAGCCTTCTGGCTATTTAGGTCGACGCGTCCATACGTCTAAGTTTTACTTTATTCCTAAATTTTCATGTTAGATAATATTATTCTCTATTCCATCCGGAATAAGATAGTTATTGGTATAGGTGTATTGCTCCTGATCATTTGGGGGGTATACTCTGCATTGAAGTTACCAATTGACGCTGTTCCGGACATCACAAACAATCAGGTGCAGATTATTACCCAGGCACCTAATCTTGGCGCTCAGGAGGTAGAGCAGTTTATTACCTCTCCAATCGAGCTGGCATTAAGCAACATTGCAAATGTTGTTGAAAAACGCTCCATTTCACGTTCGGGCATTTCCGTAATTACCGTAGTTTTTACTGATGAAACCGACATCTATTGGGCACGGCAACAAGTATCCGAACGCTTAAAAGAAGCGGAATCTCAAATTCCTGAAGGAATGGGTGAACCCGCAATGGGTCCCATCAGTACCGGTTTAGGTGAGATTTATCATTACGTAGTTCACACTAAAAAGGGATACGAAGACAAATATTCAGCTACTGATTTAAGAACTATACAGGATTGGATTATAAGAAGACAACTGACCAATACCAAGGGGCTGGCCGAGGTTAGCGCCTGGGGTGGTTATGTAAAGCAGTATGAAGTAGCCGTGGATAATGATAAACTTAATGCATTCGGACTAACGGTAAACGATATTTTTAAAGCGCTAAAGGAAAACAATGCCAACACTGGTGGTTCCTATATTGAGCAGCAAAACAGTGCCTACTTTATACGGGGATTGGGGCAAGTGAAGAACCTGACGGATATTGAGAAGATTGTTGTTTCCAATACAAAAGGTCTTCCTGTACTGATTCGCGATGTTGCCACGGTTCAATTTGGAAGTGCTACCCGATATGGGGCTGTAACCAGAAATGGTGAGGGTGAAGTGGTGGCTGGAATAACGCTAATGCTGAAAGGTGAAAACTTTAACGAAGTCATCAAAAATGTTAAGGAAAAAATGGCTCAAATCCAGAAGTCATTACCTGAAGGAGTGATTGTAGAGCCCTTTATTGATCGAACTGAATTAGTTGGAAGAGCAATTGGAACGGTTGAAAAGAACCTTATTGAGGGTGGATTAATTGTCATTTTCATCCTTGTTCTTCTGCTTGGCAATCTACGGGCTGGATTGGTGGTAGCGTCGGTTATCCCGCTAGCTATGCTTTTTGCATTAGCTATGATGCGCGTGTTTGACGTTTCTGGAAATCTGATGAGTCTGGGAGCAATTGACTTTGGGTTGATTGTCGACGGGGCAGTTATTATCGTGGAAAGTATCGTTCACCGGATAGCTTTAGGAAACTTCAGCAAAAATGGAATTCTAAAACTCAACCAGAAACAAATGGATGAGGAAGTTTATGAAGCTGCCTCGAAAATTCGAAATAGTGCAGCCTTTGGCGAAATCATTATTCTGATAGTTTACCTGCCGCTATTCTCCTTAGTAGGTATCGAAGGAAAAATGTTTAAGCCGATGGCTCAAACCGTTGCTTTTGCCATTCTGGGCGCCTTCATTCTCTCCCTAACTTATGTTCCAATGGCAAGCGCATTGTTCTTAAGCAAAAAGACTGAGCATAAACGGAACTTCTCTGATAAGATCATGGATTCTCTTCACCGGATATACAGTCCCATTCTTGAAGCAACACTGCGGATGAAGCGTACGGTAGTAGCTATCTCATTAGTGATTTTAGCTGTAAGTGTCTGGATCTTCAGCCGTATGGGTGGTGAATTTATCCCTACGCTTGAAGAAGGAGACTTAACGGTAGAAATCAGTATGATGCAAGGGACATCTTTAAGCAGAACTATTGAAACATTTAGCAAAGCTGAAAAAATCCTAAAATCACAATTTCCGGAAATCAGACAGGTGGTAACGCGCATAGGAAGCGCCGAGATTCCAACAGATCCAATGCCGATAGAACGGGGTGATATGATGCTTTCCATGAAGCCAAAGGAAGAGTGGACCAGCGCTGAAGACCGGGCAGAAATATCAGAAAAGATTGAAGAGGCATTATCACTTATCCCGGGTATTAATGTAGAGGTTACCCAGCCTATGCAAATGCGGTTTAATGAGCTAATGACAGGTATACGCCAGGATGTAGCTATTAAAATCTTTGGTGATGACATCGAGATATTATCGGAGAAAGCCGAAGAGATTGCAGGCTTAATTAAAAATGTAGAAGGAGTAAATGAGCCAATTGTTGAAAAGGTAAGCGGACTGCCTCAGGTTCTTGTTAATTACAACCGTGATAAAATCGCTCAGTACGGCCTATCTATTGAAGACATTAACTCCGTCTTACAAACTTCCTTCGCAGGAAATGTGGCAGGAGTTGTTTTTGAAGGCGACCAACGTTTTGATATGGTGGTGCGACTTCAGCGCAACCTTCGGGAAGACATTATCAATATTGAAAACTTATATATTTCCCTGCCATCAGGGAATCAGGTTCCATTGAGCCAGGTAGCAAAAGTGGAAATTAAAGATGCACCTGCCCAGGTATCACACGAAGAAGGGCGGAGAAGAATTTACGTCGGCTTCAATGTGAGAGGCAGGGATGTAGAGAGCGTGGTAAACGAAATTCAGCAAAAGCTTCAGAGCCGACTAAAATTACCTTCAGGATATTACACGACTTATGGAGGCCAGTTCCAGAACTTAAAGGAAGCAAAGAGCCGCCTGGCAATAGCTGTTCCCGGTGCATTGCTTTTAATACTAGCTCTTCTGTATTTCACTTTCAAATCAGTAAAAGAAACGCTGCTCATTTTCACTGCAGTTCCTCTTTCTGCAATCGGCGGAGTTCTGGCTCTGACTCTTCGTGGAATGCCTTTTAGTATTTCTGCTGGTGTAGGCTTTATCGCCCTCTTTGGAGTTGCTGTTCTTAATGGCATCGTTTTGATTGGCTTTTTTAATCAGCTTAAAGCGGAAGGGGTAAGTGATATTTATGAACGGGTTAGAATTGGAACAAATGTAAGGCTTCGCCCCGTAATCATGACCGCTGCTGTAGCTTCACTTGGATTTTTACCGATGGCTCTTTCCAGTACGGCAGGTGCAGAGGTGCAAAAGCCTTTAGCTACTGTAGTAATTGGCGGTCTTATTTCTGCAACCTTATTAACTCTTCTAATCCTTCCGGCTTTATACATTTTGTTCTTTAATAAGGCAGAAAGGAAATCGAATATGAATACGAAACCGGGCTTATTGCCCTTAATTGCTTTGGTGCTCTCGTTCACCTTCACGGCTGGCAAATCTTTTGGACAAACACCAAAGACACTTCAGGAAGCTATAGACATGGGATTAAAAAACAATCCTGGATTAAGAGGGACTAATCTAGCTATAGAACATGCCCGACAGCTACAAAAAACAGCAGTCGATTTAGATAAAGCTCAAATTAGTGTCTCTCAAGACCCTACAGCAGGCGGAGGAAACGATAACAGTATCGGCATCAGTCAAAACTTTTCTTTGCCATCAGTTTATAAGGCCCAATCAAACGTTTTAAATGGGCAACGAGCCTTAGCCGAGCAAGCCTATGCAGTTTCAAAGAAAACGCTGGTAAGAGACATCAGTGCTGCCTACTACCAACTGGCATACAGCCAACAAAAGGTTCAGGTATTAAGATCCCTGGACAGTGTTTATAGCAAGTTTGACGAAAGAGCTGACATTCGTTACAAAGCGGGTGAAACTTCATTTCTGGAGAAACTTTCAGCTCAAACGCGCCAGCGCGAAGTTAAGATGCAACAAAAGCAGGCGGAAGCTGATTTGAAAATTAATCAAACAGAGCTTCAACGACTCACCGGCAGTACGGAACCAATCCTTGCTGTAGATGCAATGAAGCCGCTTGAGTTGCACCCGGCCTCCGATACTGCCTTAACTGCTAACCCTCTTGTTCTTCAGCAGCAACAACAGCTTCAGTTAAGCCAAAGCAGAATTCTGTTGGAGCGACGAAAAATGCTTCCAGATTTCAATTTAGGCTATGCACACCAGTTGGTAATTAAAGGCTTTGACCCTGCGGGCATTGATCGGGGCTATTTTCCAGGCACCCGCATTGCAGGTATCCAGCTGGGGATAAACTTCCCATTGATAAGCGGAGCTCAAAGGGCAAGAATAAAAGCAGCTGGTATTGAAAAGCAAATTGCAGAAACATCGCTGGTTAATATACAGAACACATTAAAGGCAGATTATCAGAAGCAATTGGCCGAGGTTGCCAAGCAACATGAAGGCTTGCAGTTCTATCAATCAACCGCGTTAAATGAAGCATCTGAAATGCTTCGTATCTCCCAATTTGCATTCGAGAAGGGCGAGATCGGTTACGTAGAGCATATGCAGAATCTGTCGCAAGCGCTGAATATCAGAATCCAGCATTTGGAAGCTTTACGTCAATATAACCTCTCTATTATTCAACTTAACTTTTTAAACGGCTCATTATAATGAAACTCAAGAATTCAATCATACAACTCGGCAGTCTAAAGTATATAGCAATCTTTCTGCTCGGGGCTTTACTTTTTGCCTGCAACAGGAAAACAGCTAATACAGAAAGTGAGGGCGAAGAAGAAGAACATAGTGACGCCCTTGAGCTTACTGAAAAGCAAATGCAGGTAGTGGGTATCAGCTTGGGGAAAATCGAAAATAAGAACCTCAAAAGCGTCGTCAAGGCTAATGGCCAGTTAGAAGTTCCTCCTCAAAATAATGCCGAGGTGCATCCCTTAATTGGAGGTGTAGTTCGTAAAATATTTGTATTGGAAGGGAATTATGTGAGAAAGGGACAAACATTAGTAACGATAGAAAACCCAGAGTTTATCCAGGTGCAGCAAGATTATCTGGCTTCTAAAAGCGCACTCTCATTCGCTACTAAAGAATACGAACGCCAAAAAGAACTTATGGCCGCCAAAGCCGGTACAGGTAAAGTATATCAACAGGCTGAATCGAATTACTACTCCGAACTCTCTCGCTATCGAACGCTTCAGCGCCAGCTTAGCCAAATGGGGATAAGCGTGGCTGCACTAAATAAAGGAGCAGTTATCACCTCAGTTTCTGTACCGGCACCCATCAGCGGAGTAGTGGGACATATTCAGGTTACAACAGGCAGTTATGCAGAGACAACGCAGACGCTTATGAACATTACCGATAACAGCAGAATTCATTGCGATTTACTGGTATACGAGAAAGACCTGTTTAAAGTAAAGCCAGGACAAGAGGTCGATTTTATTCTCACCAATCAGAATAATCAGCAAATCACCGGGGAAATCTATGGCATCAATAAAACCTTTGAGAATGACACGAAAGCTGTGATTGCTCATGCACGGATTGACAACCGTTCTAATAGAAACCTCATTCCCGGAATGTATGTGTCTGCATTAATTAATGTAGGAAATCAGACCACTACGGCTGTGCCGGTAGATGCTGTGGTAAGTGCCCAGGGTAAAAGCTTCATCTTTATAGTAGATGACAGCCCCGAGAAAGAGGAAAAGCGTTTAGAAAAGGAAACAGAAGAAGGAAAAGAATCGGGCGAAGAAACCGGGAAGCATTACCGTTTCAAGCAAATAGAAGTAGCAACAGGTGTATCTGACTTGGGTTATATTGAAATCAACCCTTTATCCTCGCTCCCCAAAGATGCTGTTATTGTTACCAAAGGCGCCTTCTATATTCAGTCAAAAGCTGCCGGAGGAGGCGAAGAGGAGCATTAATTAAAGTATGCAATAGTATTGCATAACTTATTAGGATAGCTTTGTATAAATATATACAGGTATGGTAACATTATTGCTAACCTTACTGATTGTTCAGCTGTTGGGAACAACGATCTTTGGAAGGTTTGAAACAGAAACACCCATTTTAAAACGACTTTTAAAATGGGCATTCATAGATGCTGTTTCTATCAAACTTTATTTCTGGATAGGAGAATATGCCATCTTGTTTCCTCTTTCGATGGTACTTATAGGCACCGTTGTTCACTTCTGCATCTGCAATAAATATGGATTTCATCCCCTAAAGGCAACGCCAAGGAAAAAATACTATGCTTTTAGAAACTGGAAATGGGAGGAGTAAAATGGAAAGTATGTTTGACGGGCTTGAAACAGAGTTTAAAGATTTAGCCCCAGAAATTCAACAAAGAGCTATCGAAATTGCGAAGCGCCTGATAGCCCAGGGCTGTCAACGAGAAGAAGCAATTCAAAAAGCTATTGCGGAAGTACAAGAGCGAAACTTTGATTTAGAAGGATAGGTACAAAATATGGAGCAAATAATAATAGGAAGCCTTTTGTTAAGTGTACTACATGCAGTTATACCCAGTCATTGGTTACCTATTATTGCTATAGGAAGAAAGGAGTCATGGTCAGTGAAGGAAATCTCTGAGGTGACTATCTTATCAGGGTTAGCACATGTAGTCAGTACGGTCATTTTAGGTGTTGGTTTTGCGGCCCTGGGAATAGAGCTTACAGAAAGTATTGAAAACTTCTCTCGAATTATGGCTCCCATAATCCTGATATTGCTTGGACTGATTTTTATTTATCGAAATCATCGGCATAAGCATTTTCATTTGTCTCAGCCGGAAAGAAAATCAAAAAAAGAAATCATTATAGCCTTGATAATTTCAATGTTCCTTTCGCCCTGCCTGGAAATTGAAGGGTATTTCTTACTAGCTGGAAGCCAAGGTTGGAACGTGGTAGGGATGCTAGTTTTTCTGTATTCCACAATAACAATAATAGGAATGGTAGTTTGGGTTCGTTTCGCTTATCGCGGATTTCTAAAATTGAACTGGCATTCATACGAACATAATGCAGGAATAATTACGGGTCTAACTCTCATAGGAACAGGGATATTGACTTTTTTCATTCATTAAATTAAAACTTATGAGTAAAGAATGTTGCAGCAATGAAGACGGTAAACCAAATAAGGTTGATCAGGCTGCTGAAAAAAATAAGATAGAGGAAGCTAAACAGGAACATCATCACGAAGAGGATGGCCACGACCACGGTTCAGAACATTCAGAGAAACCGGGATGGCTCGAACATTGGAACTTGCTACTAGCTCTGTTCATCCTTGTGGTTGAATTGGTACTCGAATATGCTTTTCATATTGAACTATCACGACAAACTTCATTTATTGTTAATGTAATTGCCTATCTGCTTGCGGGCTGGAATGTTTTGGCTCTAGCCTTTCGAAAAGCCAAACGGGGCGATATATTCAATGAGTTTGTACTAATGAGTGTCGCTACTCTTGGAGCATTCTATATTGGGGAGTACTCTGAAGGCGTCGCTGTAATGGTATTTTACTCTATTGGCGAATGGTTTCAGGATGAAGCTGTAAGCAGCGCCAAAAGAAGCATTAAGGCATTGTTGGATATTCGCCCGGATGAAGTTACTGTTATCCGTAATGGAAACACTCAGGTGGTAAAGCCCTCTGACGTTGGCTTAGGCGAAAGTATTCAAATTAAGCCTGGAGAAAAGGTAGCTTTAGACGGCGAGCTTATTTCGGATAGCTCTTCTTTCAATACCGCTGCCCTGACCGGAGAGAGTAAACCTGACACAAAATATAAAGGAGAACAGGTTCTTGCCGGAATGATTAACCTGAACACGGTTTCTGAAGTAAAGGTTACATCCCTATTTAAGGATAGTAAGCTTAGTAAAATTTTAGAAATGGTACAGGATGCTACCGCAAGAAAGTCTCAAACCCAACTTTTCATTTCAAGGTTTGCCAAAGTCTACACTCCAATTGTATTTTTCCTTGCTTTAGCTGTAGTCGCACTTCCTTATTTCTTTGTCGATAATTACGACTTTAACGACTGGTTGTATCGTGGGTTAGTGTTCCTGGTAATAAGCTGCCCTTGTGCTTTAGTCGTATCCATTCCATTAGGTTATTTTGGTGGCATTGGGCTAGCTTCACGAAATGGAATTCTTTTTAAGGGAGGAAATTTCCTTGATGTGATGACAAAAGTAAATGCCGTTGTAATGGACAAAACTGGAACGCTAACCAAAGGTGTTTTCAAAGTTCAGGAAGTTGTAGCCGCAGACATTGATCAAGGAGAGCTGGTAAAGATAACTGCTGCATTAGAAAAAAATTCAACGCACCCTGTAGGGAAAGCGGTAGTAGAATACGCAGGAGATTCATTAGGCAATCTGGTAGCGACTGATGTCGAAGAGATTGCCGGTCACGGCCTGAAAGGAAAGGTCAATGGTAAAGAAACACTTGCCGGAAACCTAAAATTGCTTAAGAAGTTCAACATCTCTTATCCCGCAGAAATCGAAAGATTGGTGTATACGGTTGTTGTAGTAGCCATTGATGGGAAATATGCTGGCTATATAACCATTGCAGATGAAATCAAGGAAGATTCTAAACATGCTATAGAGTATCTGCACAGCTTAAATATCAAAACCGTTATGCTTTCAGGGGATAAGCAGGCAGTTGTTGATGAGGTAGCTAAGCAGATTGGAATTGATGAAGCCTATGGCGATTTACTTCCGGAAGGAAAAGTTGAGAAGGTGCAACAATTAAAGAACCACGGCTTACACATTGCCTTTGCAGGAGATGGTGTGAATGATGCTCCTGTTGTTGCTTTGGCTGATGCTGGTATTGCAATGGGCGGTCTGGGCAGTGATGCCACTATCGAAACCGCAGATGTGGTTATTCAAAACGACCAGCCATCAAGAATAGGTGCTGCAATAAAAGCCGGAAAGATTACCCGAAAAATTGTATGGCAAAATATCATTTTGGCAATGGTGGTCAAGATTATTGTACTTGGATTAGGTGCCGGTGGAGTTGCCAATTTATGGGAAGCGGTAATTGCTGACGTTGGAGTGGCGTTACTTGCGATACTAAATGCGGTGAGGATTCAGAGAATGAAACTTTAGGATACTTAAGATGTGTTATTATATGACGAATATCATTTATTAGTGTTTTAAAGATCAATAGTTTACACTATAATAAATCGCAAGTTTGATTAGATAAAATTTATGACCATGAAAAAGTTAATATCTCTTTTGACTATTGCATTCCTCACATTGTTTTCTTTAAACCTTCTGGCACAACATAAAAAGGATGCATCTACCGTAAATAAAGTCTTCATTGATGCAAAGGGCGGTATCTATAATCATGATGGCACTAAGCTGGGCTATATCGACAAAGGCGATATTGTTCGAAATGCGAAAGGACAAAAAGTCTATTTTATAGATAAAGAAGGAAATGTAGTGGACGCAAATGGGAAGAACCTAGGCAAAGCCCAAAAAAATGGCTCTTATTACAATCTGCAGGGAGAAAATGTGATTACTGTAAAAGATAAGAATGCAGAAGAATGTGAGATACTAGATCCTTCCGGACATAATTTAGGTACCGTTCATAAAAACTATAAATTGCATGCCTGTGCGGCTCATTGCCTTGCAATAAAGGAGAAAAAGGGTCAATAAGGCTTATCGTACATTAAAAACAATTTAAACTTATCCTTAGCTGTTTTAGCTAGGGGTTATTTTGTTATTAGGAGTAATCATTTAGCTGTTAAAATGAAACTTTCATAAACAAAAGGCTATTTGAACTGTCTTTTCTAACAATGAAAAGAAAAGCAGCAATACTTATGGCGGCATTCTACCTGTTACTTACTACAGGTATGTATGTGTGTTTTGTAAGCTGTGGCTCTAACCATATTAGAGAACTCTTATCCGCTGTTGCTACCCATGAAAAGCATCATGAAAGTTCAGGACAAGCCTGTCATAAGGGCGAGAAGAACTGCAAGGGCGACAAAGATTGTGATTGCTGTAAGAAACATGGTAATTATACAGTAAAAGAGAACATTAAGCCTGAATGTGATTTCTTGCATCTGGAAGTACCGGTGATTGCAGAGACAACATTCTATTTTGATTTTCTAAACAATCAAACAATCATCATCACGTCGGTAACATTGCCTAAAAGCAATGCTCCACCACCAGGTATTACTTCACCTATATTTATTAAAGTTCGCTCCCTTTTAATTTGATTCCAATCTACAACCTAGCTCTAGCCCTTTCCCAGGCTTAGAACCGTTTTGCCTAGGTTGAACACCCACATCTTGCTAACAAATTATTTGGAAACAACCTTCAATGGTTTCTTCCTTAAATCTATTTATTAACCTTTATTCAACTATTTCACTCATGAAAACGAACACCTTAATTATTGGGGCTATCGCCCTTGCAATTGGCATTTCAGCTTGTCAAAACAAATCATCTAATACTAATTCTTCGGAAGATCATTCAACAATGAGTCACGAGGAATCGCAAGGATCGGATACGTCTCATGCTCATGATTCGCCAATAATGGCCGCCATGAACAATATGATGAAGGACATGCACCAGATGAAAATGACGGGCAACGCAGATTACGACCTTATCTCTATGCTAAAGTCCCATCACAAGGGCGCTATTGATATGGCGAAAGCGGAATTGCAGTCTGGTTCTGATGCTAAGCTGAAAACCATTGCTCAAAACACCGTTGATAAGCAATCCAAAGAAGTAGATATGCTTGATAAAATGCTGGGAATGGCCGATCAATCCAAGAAAGACTACGACCCAAACAACAAGGAATCCGGGCTTGGAAAGGACATGAATGATAACATGATGAAGATGATGGAAATGAATCACGATGCTGCAGGTTCTATCGATCATGAATTTGCAAGCATGATGATTAAGCACCATAAAGACGGCATTGATATGGGAAATATCATCCTAAAACATGCAAAAATGCAGGACTTCAAAGCCATGGCACAAAAGATGATTGACGACCAAACTAAAGAGATCTCGGAACTGGAGCAGTCTATGAGCTCTCATTAACAAACGAAAGCAGATATAGAGAAGGACATGTTCAGCGACTTTCCCAACCTCCACCCATTGGTGGTTCATTTCCCAATTGTGCTCATATTGCTAAGTGCAGTATTACAAGGTGTTTTAGTTTACAGAGAGTTTGTACAACTAAAGTATGTCACGTTAATCATCATGGGAGCAGCATTTGCTGGTGCCGTGCTCGCAAGTTATGTTTTCCATGCCCACGCCGGAGAACTTCAGCCTAGGGCCTCTACTGTGTTTGAAAGGCATGAGCAGTATGCATTCTATACGGTATTGCTATCGGGATTAACCTTTCTCCTTCAGGGGATAAGTACTTTTTACAAGCTACATCAAAGATCCTTTCGCGCCATAGTTTTCATCTCTGCTTTGGTATCTGCTATTCTTTTATCGGTTACCGGTCACCAGGGAGCTCAACTAGTCTATGTTGAGGGGGTCGGCCCTCAAGGGCAGCACTTGATGAAAGGACATCACGACCATTCAGGGGGAGCAGGCGAACACTCCGAGATGAACATGGATTCTACCGAACATATGGAGGGAATGAATCACAATCATATGGACATGAACTCTGGCAAAAGTATGGAGGGAATGGATCATGGAAATATGGAAATGGGCAAAGGAAAAGGAGAGTCAAACATGGAGGGAATGGATCACGACAATATGAATATGGGCAGCAGCAAGAACCGGCCAGGCATGCAGGGCATGAATCACGGCAATATGAACATGGGCACCGGTAAGAACCAAAAAAGCATGCAGGGCATGAATCACGGCAATATGAACATGGGCACCGACAAGAGCCAGCCAAGTATGCAGGGTATGAATCATGGTAATATGAACATGGGTGCCGATAAGAGCCCGTCAAATATGGAGGGCATGAACCACGGCAACATGGATATGGGGACTGGAAAGAATCCGTCGGGCATGGAGGGAATGGATCATGGTAATATGAATATGGGAGGAGCTCCCGGTCAACCCCTTATTGATCCGACACCTCCTTACGATAACAATCCTGCCTGGGAAGAAAAGAGAGTCAAACAAAAACAATAAAAGTATCAGGATAGAAATTTAATTGCGGAATAAATGAAAAAGAACCTTCGTCCCCTGATAGCAATATTGGTTTTCCTTTTACACGGAATAACTACAATTGCCCAACACCACGGTGGCAATGATACGGTAAAACGTGATACCCGACCTATAGAAATCTCAACGCAAAAGCTCTTTAACTATCAGGGCAAAAAAGTATACTATGATTTGTATGTTGCTGATACCATCGTTAACTATACCGGAAAAAAGCGTCATGCAATAGCCGTAAACGGTAGTATACCTGCACCCACGTTATCCTTTACTCAGGGAGATACAGCCATTATCCGGGTGCATAATAAAATGAAACAAGAAACTTCTATACATTGGCATGGTTTGCTATTGCCGAATTCTGAAGATGGAGTTCCTTACCTTACAACTGCCCCGATTCTGCCGGGGAAATCTTACACCTTCATGTTTCCTCTTGTTCAAAGCGGAACCTACTGGTACCACTCTCACACAGATGTTCAGGAGCAATCCGGTCTTTATGGATCAATAGTAATCAGAAGGCCTGATGAACCTGCCATGAAGGAGCATGTCCTTGTACTATCCGATTGGACTGATGAAAATCCCAGACAGGTTTTGCGGTACTTAAAAAGAGGAGCGGAATGGTACTCGGTTAGAAAAGGCGCTTTACAAAGTTATGGGGAGGCAATAGCTGCTGGCTACTTCAAAGATAAGCTATACCAGGAATGGAAGAGGATGACGCCGATGGATGTTGCCGACGTTTACTACGATCAATTTTTGATTAATGGTAAGCCGAAGAGCCAGTTTGTAGATGCTAAGCCGGGAGATGTTATCAAGTTGAGAATAATCAATGGATCTTCCTCATCTTACTTCCTGGTACAATTTGCCGGGGGGCCAATGCAGGTTGTAGCTGCTGACGGGATAAACGTACAGCCTTTTATGATAGACAAGATCGAACTGGCTACAGCAGAAACTTATGATGTACTAATCAAAATCCCAGGTAATGGATCTTACGAGCTCCGGGCTACCTCTTGGGATATCACAAATTTCGGGTCTGTTTTCTACGGCTCGGGACAGGAGGTTAAAGCACCAGATATTCCCAGGTTAAACTACTTTGCCATGCTTAAAGAAATGAACGAGATGATGGGCAGTATGGATATGAGTGGCGGAGGAATGAATATGCATAATATGCACAATATGAAACAGGGCCAGCAAGGAGGCATGAATCATAGCGGCATGCCAGGAATGGATACAACAAGCAAGCAACAGCCAGCTTCCGGCCATGAAGGGCATAACATGAATAATCAAGGTCAGGATAAGTCGATGGAGCATGGGCAGATGCCCGGAATGATGGACAGGCTTGGTGGAAGTGGTAGCACATTCACTTACGATATGCTCAAAAGTATTAATCCAACTGTGCTTGATTCGACTAAAAAACTTCGCGAAGTTAAGCTTACCCTAACTGGTAATATGCTGCGATATATTTGGTCATTTGACAATAAAACACTGGCGGAGTCGGATAACATATTAATTCGAAAAGGAGAAAATGTACGCTTTGTTATGACCAACGCAACTATGATGCGTCACCCAATGCACCTTCACGGGCATTTCTTCCGGTTTGTAAATGCCCAGGGGAACTATTCTCCAATGAAACATACTTTCGATATCCGGCCAATGGAAACAGTAACCATTGAGTTTTACGCTAACGAGGAAAAAGATTGGTTTTTTCATTGCCACAACCTCTATCATATGTCGAGTGGGATGGCGCGTGTAGTCAGCTATGAGGGAAGCGAAAAAAATATTTATGCCCAGGACGACTATAAAACGCTTAAAAACCATCATGATCGTAATTGGTATCCTTGGTTCGATATAGTTGCCCATTCCCAGGCAACCTTCGGACAACTAACTGTATCTGAAACGAAATTTGCTTTTGAATCTGAAGCCAGGGCGTCCTATAAAGGAGATTTTGAAATTGAAAATCACCTTTTACGCTACTTAGGCAACCAACAATACTTCGCTCCCTTTATTGGATTTGACTACCGCAATAACAGGTCGATCTCGAGAAAACCAAATTCCAAGGATAATAGAAAGGTTTTCGATGCTGGTTTTTACTACCTGCTTCCAATGCTAGTTCGTTCTGAATGGAGAATTGACCATACCGGTAAACTTCGCCTACAATTGGAGCGGACAGATCTGGCTTTAAGCAATAACTTTTTTATGGATGTTCAGGCGAACACTGATAAAGAATATAATCTCAACTTTCGGTATATGTTTAGCCGCTATTTCTCCCTTAGCTCAAGTTACGACAGCGACTATAAGTGGGGCATAGGACTTACACTACATTATTAGGATGGATAACTACTTGTAACAAATTAAATAAATGACCTATGAAAACAACTATTAAAATGATTGCCATGGCGGGCATACTACTGCTTAGCCAGGCGTGTAAAGACGATGACGATGAAATCAAAATCCAAAATCATGACGACAACAAAATGATGCAAATTATGCACAGCAACATGGATAAAATGATGGCTATGCAGATGAGCATGGACCCAGACGACGATTTTGCAATGATGATGAAAATGCACCACCAAGGAGCTATTGATATGGCAAATGAAGAGCTAAAAAGCGGTGACGACGCAAAAATGAAGGAAATGGCGCAAAAAATCATTACTGCCCAACAAGCAGAAATCGTTCAACTGGATGCTTTTCTTGCCGTTCATAATCCCCACATGACCTCTAGTGCATTTCATGAACAGATAATGAACGAAATGGAAGAAAGTGGAAGGCAAGCGGATTTGCAGATTATCAATGGCGATATCGATCATGATTTTGCGACTCTCATGATTGGGCATCATCACAGTGCAATGGAAAATTCTCGACTAGAACTTATTTATGGTCACGATACTGCTATGAAAACCATGGCGCAGAAAATCATCACTGACCAGCAGGCAGAGATTAAAGAATTACAAGACTGGCTATTGTCAGATGGAAAATAACGAACAAATTACCTACTAAAAACAAAAATTATGTCACACCAACAGTTTAAAGACTGCATTGATGCTTGTGTAGCATGTGCGGTTGCCTGTAGCCATTGTGCTACCGAATGTTTAAAGGAAGAAGATGTTAAAATGATGGCCCGGTGTATTCAGCTTGATTTGGAATGCGCCGCAATTTGTCGGGCTGCAGCGGAAGTAATGAGCTTAGGCAGCGAGTACAGTCATCATTTATGTCGGGTTTGCGCAGACGTTTGTAAGGCCTGCGCTGAGGAGTGCGAGAAACACGCCAAAATGGGAATGGAGCATTGTCGCCAATGCGCAGAGGCGTGCCGTCAGTGTGCTGAAGCTTGCGAGCAAATGGCAACCGCAGTGTAATCTTTAGAAATAGCCATCTGTCTTATTGCGGCAGATGGCTATCTTAGTTTAAAATGGCTATCTTAGTTAAAAGGAGTATGAGAATGTTAAAAAAGGGACTTATCTGGTTGTTCAAGATGTTGTTTGTGAAGAAGTGTTGCAGGTAATTCAAAGTCGTCTTACTCCTGCAGTCTTAAGGAGTCAAGAAGTTTAGCAAAGCGTTCATGCTTAAAATCCACCAGCTCATCTTCACGATAAATCACTCTACCTTTCTTATCAAGAAGGACGGTTGTTGGTAACTCTCCCGTAAAAACACTCTTTGGAATATCTGAAGCTTGTTTCAGAATCGGCAGGTCAAAGTTTCTCTCCCTTAAATAGGCTCTTGCTTCCGTAGTATCTTTATCCTCATTAACGAGCACAAAAGCAACATTTTCATCTTTTTTATATTTCTGGTAGAGGTTGTTCAGGGAGGGCATCTCCTCTCTGCGCGTTGGACACCAGGAAGCCCAGAAGTTGATGAACACAGTTTTCCCTCTTAAATCAGATAGTTGTATCACTTCCTCTTCTGCTCTTTGAAAGCTGAGTTCTAAAGGGACTTTCCGATAATTCGTACTGTCATCTCTCGAAATATTAGACTTTGCGCCCAGATTACACGCGAAGAAAACTAGACCTACTGAAAGAAGGGATACGAGAGTTATTAAAAAAAATTTCATAGCAAGACGCATTTATCTGCTAAAATCAGATGTAAAAATTTTCCTTGCGTCGAATATTTTAAAACTGTAAAAAAGATTACAACTTCGTTTACAATCCATTACTTTTATGTCCTCTTTAGTTTTAGAAATGTCAGGGGATCTTAGTCACATTATTCAGCAGTACAAGGCAGATAAAGAGTCTGTTTATAATACATGGTTTATTAATAACGAAGAACGGCTAAAAGCTTTCCGTTCCATTAGAAGAGGTGTTCAACAGGTTATAGAAGACATTAAGTGGAAGAAATTCGGCAACGATTTCAAGGGGACATCTCTTGAGTTTGTTCTAACTTGTATCACTGAGCAGAAACAAGTATTCGAGGGAGCATCCCATCCTTTCTACTGGAAACCCAAACTACGTATCCCTGACATTTACGAGAACGAAAATAACAAGATGCTTTTCGGGCAGTTCCTGGAAAACTGCTTGTACGCCAAGAACGAAGACCAGCTTATTAAGGAAATAATAAAACTTGACTCTACTAAAATAAAAGGCTTAGGCCCGGCAGTGGCCAGCATCTTATACTTTCTGCATCCTACTTTAATCCCTCCCTTTAATACAGCCATAGTAAACGGTTTCAATACGTTGTTCAAAGACAAAAAGAAGCTGGGCAGCTGGAGCGAATATTTAAAAATCCGTGAGGTTCTCATTGAGGCTAACAAAAAGCATTGTTCACATTTATCTCTAGACCTTGGTGCAATAGCAGGACTTCTCTTTGAAATTGGAACACAAAAGCTCATTCTTGGCTCTGACGATTATCTATCAGAACTAGATAGAAACCGTTTGGAAAAGTTGATTGAGAAGAGACACACAGAGGCAAAGCGTGAGAAAGAGGATGAGAACTTGCATTCGGAAATGCAGTACCATTTATTAAAAATAGGTTCTTCTTTAAATTACGATGTAATAGCAGCTTCAAATGACCGCTCAAAATCATGGAATGGAAACAAGTTTTCTTTTATATCACTGAAAGATTTTCCGGAGATAAAAACGGAGGAGCCTGAAACTTTTAACACAGTTAAACTTATCGACGTTATTTGGTTCGAAAAGAATACAAACAAAGTAGTAGCGGCATTTGAAGTGGAAAAAAGCACCAGTATCTATTCAGGTATCTTACGCTTAAGTGATTTGAGTTGTACAATGGGCAAGGGGCAAGCAACGTTATATCTGGTAATTCCTGACAAACGTGAAAAAGACGTAATAATGCAGCTCTCCCGGCCGGCAATTAAAAAGTCGAGCATACAAATGAAGTATATCTGTTTTTCAGAGCTTAGACAACATTGTGACGCTTTGTGTAAATTTGGAGACAATCACCGGATTATGGATAAAATAGCCAAGGCAGTATCTTAGTTTAATTTCTATCTTTGTGTGAGATTGATATGAAAAGCAAAGCACTATTTCTTTTAGTCACTTTCCTGCTAAATACCATAGTAGGCTTTGCTTGTGCGGTTACTATGGAAACGGGGCATTCCCATTCCGAAGGTCATTCTTATAGCCCGGTGGCACACAAACATCAAAATTCCACACATCAAAACGCTCATGCACATTCCGTAACTAAGAAGGATGCAAATGACAAAGCTGAAAAGCACGGTTGCTGTAAGGATGAGGTAAGCAAGTTCAATTCAATAACTAAAATTGTTGGACAAGCAAGCAAAATAGATACGAAGGAACCTGTACTAGACCTCACCCCGATCTTTTTTGCGGGAAAACCAGAAGTAATTTTTAAGTCTTCGGGCTACAGTAATTATCTTGCCAACCGGCAACGGCCACCTAATAGTAAAATCCGAATACTAATTCAGAGTTTCCAGATTTGATTTAATGCATAAAATACAGCATGGACTTGTCATGCTTGAAGAGTTGTGCGTTAAATATTTTTATCGCTATCCTTAATTGCCATCTTTCTGGATGTTATAAATCACTTACATTTTAGAGTGAGAGACTACATGAATGATAAATGCTCACTTCGCATTTAATAGGCAATTTCAACTTTTCTAGCAGACTAAAGCTTTTCTGCTGTCCTCTCTCATACATTTTATCGCCAGCAAGGGCTTCATCTTTTCAGTACTGAATACCTGCATTTTGGCATCATTTTGAAACTATTTTAAAATTCCAATTACATAACAACAACAACAACAATGAAAAATTTAATTATTGCAGCTGCATTAACAACAGCTTCCTTCTCAATTATTTCTTGCTCAAATAACGGTGGAACACAAACTGAATCTCAAACTGCTACTCCAGAGACTGGTACCACACAAACTACAGAAGAAACTAAGGGCAACTCTTCAGTAAAAGCAATTGTAAACAATTATCTGCAATTGAAAGACGCTTTAGCTAACGATAGCGGAGACGAAGCAGCAAAAAGTGGTGAGGCGCTAGCAAGTAGCTTCACTAACTTTGATAAAAGCTCTTTAACCGACGACCAAAAGAAAAAATATGAAGAGATTGCTGAAAGTGCAACGGAACACGCAGAGCACATCGGCAAAAATGCAAGTAATATCGTACATCAGCGAGAACACTTTGATATGCTAAGCAAAGACGTGTACGACATAGTTAAAGAGTTGGGTGCTGGACAAACACTTTATCAGGCTCATTGTCCTATGTATAATAACAACAAAGGCGCGAGCTGGTTAACTGCTTCCAAAGAGATTAACAACCCTTATATGGGCAAGGAAATGTCGACTTGCGGAACTATCCAGGAAGAATTAAACTAACAATATGAGCCGCACAAAAAGAACGCTTCTCGTATTGGCGGTGCTGCTTGTTGCAATTCAATTTATTCCATCTGTCCCTAATCAAAACGGGCAGATGGATAAAAGCGATATTTCCCTAGCATATGGAGCACCAAGTCAGATACAAGGTATTTTAACAAAGGCTTGTTATGATTGCCATAGTAATAATACTATTTACCCCTGGTATGCTAAAATTCAACCCATTCGTCTTTTTCTTGACCATCATATCAAGGAGGGAAAAGAAAATTTAAACTTTAGTGAATTTGGCTCTTACAGTTTAAGAAGGCAAGCGAATAAGCTAAGAGCAATTGAAAATAGCATTATAGAAAAAACAATGCCCCTGAAGTCCTATACTCTTATTCATACTAATTCCAGGCTTAATCCAGAAGAAACGAAAGGGCTCTTAGAATGGATATCAGCTAAGAAAGATAGTATTTCATCCTTAAGGTAAATTAAATGCATTATACAAGTTTTTTGTTACAAGTAAAATGGGATGTAAGCCCTGTGATCTTCCACATTGGCGGATTTTCGCTTCGGTATTACTCACTACTCTTTGGTCTAGCTTTTTTAAGTAGCTATACTATACTTAGTCGAGTATTTACCCGGGAGAAAGTGCCTTTAGAAGATCTCAATTCTTTAACAATCTATGTCTTTCTGGGAACTCTTATTGGTGCGAGGCTGGGTCAGGTTTTCTTTTATGAATTTGGGTATTACTCAACGCATTTGCTTGAAATCGTTCTACCTTTTCGAATAGATAAAGTAAAGGGTTTTGAATTTACTGGTTTTCAAGGACTGGCCAGTCATGGAGGAGCTGTCGGTATTCTTACTGCAATCTACTTTTATTGCCGAAGGCATCAGCACCGATTTTTATGGGTGGCAGACAGGGTTGCCTTGGTAGTACCTCTTGCTGGCTTTTTTATTCGCTTGGGAAATCTTTTTAATTCCGAAATTATCGGAAAGCCCTTTAACGGAGCATGGGCATTTATCTTTTATAGAATTGATACTATCCCGCGGCATCCTACTCAATTATACGAGGCCGTATGCTACCTGTTAATATTTGGACTATTGTGGATGGTGTTTAAACGCAAGGGAAAGACAAGTAGCGAAGGCCTCCTTTTTGGGCTTTTTCTGGTATTAGTTTTTACAGTACGCTTTGCACTTGAGTTTTTAAAAGAGAATCAAGAAGCTTTTGAAAACCGCCTCCCTCTAAATATGGGTCAAATTTTAAGTCTTCCTTTGGTATTAACAGGATTGATACTTATCTGTAGATCCTGCATCTCTAAATCGCCAAATAAAGTCCAAAGCAACCTATAGTATGTTTCACATCGTATTACATTTTGTTGTCCCAGCGATAATCGCCTTAATTTTTAAGAGGAAAAATGCATTAAAAGTATGGGTTGTGATGGTCGTTACTATGATTGTCGATGCAGACCACTTACTTGCAAATCCAATTTATGACCCTAACAGGTGTAGTATAGGATTTCACCCCTTGCATTCTTATATCGCAATAGGCATTTATTTTTTAATGGTTTTTCTTCCTAAAGTGAGATGGATTGCAATAGGCTTGCTGATACATATGGCCTTAGATTATATCGATTGCTTTGTCTGAACTTTAATTAATAACAACATGGAAAATCAACTATCAAACTTTGAACTCGACCTTCTTTTTATTTCTGCCAGCTTTTCACACTGTGGAGATTATAAAGAACAATATTGGCATAAATTAGAAGAGCGACTAAACAGGATAGAAAACAATTTTAATAAGGAATCTACATGCGGTAAGCTAGGACAGAGTAGCTTTATGGGCACTTACAAGTTAAAGTGTAAATTTTTCAAGAAATAATATAAAAACTATTAATCAATTTTTCTAATCTTTGCATAGAAGACAAATGAAAAAATTCATCGTCACCATATTAGCTGTTCTTTACCTGGGTGTTTCATCCGGGGCTACTGTGCATTTTCATTATTGCATGGGGCGGCTGGTAGAGTGGGGATTGGTATCTAAGGAATCAGCGAAATGCAGCAAATGCGGCATGAAAGCTGGTACCACCAAAAACTGTTGTAAAAAAGAAAACAAACAGATTAAGGTAGACAGTGCTCAAAAGGTTTCTTATTCGTCATTTCACTTCGAGGCATCAAGCTTCGACGTAATCACAAACAACAATGCGGTTCTGCCGCATATCTATATTTCTTCGGTAACAGAGGAATATCCTCTTACCAATGCACCTCCAAGCGCTGAAAACACGCCTGTTTTCCTGCGCAATCGTAATTTCCGTATTTAGTATACCTTATCCTTAAAGACAAGCTATTTCTGTGGCTTGCTTTCGGCTTTTAATGCCTCTCTATTTTTCCATTTTCAAATTATCTTTATTTAAAAAATATGAAAACCGCTAAGTTTTTTGGTGCGGCTATATTAGCCCTTTTTAGCACCGCTGTATTCTCTCAAGAAAAAAACACTTCGTTTAAAGTATCAGGCAACTGTGGCATGTGCAAACGCAAAATTGAAACTGCTGCTAAGTCTGCCGGAGCGAAAACAATTAATTGGGAGGCTGATAAACAGTTGGCTACTGTAAGTCTCGATACGTCCAAAGTTTCATTAGATGCCATCCAACGGAAAATAGCAGATGCGGGCTATGATACAGAAAAGTTTATCGCAGACGACAAGGCCTATAATAGTTTGCCAGGTTGCTGCCAGTATGAGCGAGCAAAGGTTGAACCTAAGAAATCATCTCACCAACATGAATAGAACTATCAGGAACGCAGCTATAGCTTTTGTGCTTGTGGGGGTCTTAGGGTTTGCCGGATGCAAGAAAATGAATCACGATATGGAGGAGGATATGGGGATGAACCTTAATATTAATTATCCTGCGGCCTTTGTTGTTAACGGCGAAGATGCTTCTGTATCGGTAATTGACTTAAATAAGAACACCGTTTCAGAAACCATTTCCTTAATGGGCAACGATGGCAAAATGGTTATGTGGCCTCATCATATCTATAAATCCTCTGTCAGTAATACACTGGCTATCGCTGTTCCCGGAAACGATTTGAGTGCAGGACACACCGGAAGCATGATGGATATGAACGGTCGGGTTCTTATTCTGGATGCCCAAAAGGGTTCAACAGTGAAGGAATTAGAACTTCCGGCTATGAACCATAACGCTGTTTTCTCTCCAAATGGAAAAGAAATATGGACATCTCAAATGGAGGAAGAAGGTAAAGTGCTTATCTACGATGCCCAGACTTATAATTTGAAAAAGGTGATTAACGTGGGAATGGAACCTGCTGAAGTTACCTTCTCGGCTAATGGAACAAAAGCATACGTCGCCAATGGCGGAGATGATAACGTAACCGTAATCAATCCGGTAACTAAAGAAAAAATAGCAACTATTACCGTTGGAGACAATCCGGTAGCGGCTTGGGTAGGTCAGGATAATCGGATGTACGTGGATAACGAAGATGGACAATCAGTAAGTGTTATTGATGTAACCACCAACAGCGTAATTCAAACTATTGCTCTGGGTTTTATGCCTGGCAGTGTAGCTCATAACGCATTAAAGAACGAGCTATGGGTAACAGACCCGAAGAATGGGAAGGTTCATTACTGGACATTAGGTGCAGCTAATAATAGCTGGATTCACGGTGGTGTTATTTCTACAGGAGCAGGAGCACATGCCACCGCCTTTTCGAAAAATGGGGAAACAGCTTATATCACTAATCAGCTTGCAAAGAGTGTTTCTGTAATTGCTGCATCCAACCACACCAAAATAAAAGACATACCAGTTGGTGCAAAACCAAACGGAATAATCATTACAAACGACTAAAACAAACAATCAAAACATGAAAACTATCATTCTTACTTCAGTAGCTGCTTTGGCTCTGTTTATCTCTGCCTGTAACTCCAAAGGAACATCAGAAAATAAAGAAACAACCGATTCTTCAGAAGTTCATACAGCTGGAGTTACCTATACATGTCCAATGCATCCGGAGGTAGTTAGCGACAAACCCGGTAAATGCCCAAAATGCAAAATGGACTTAGTTGAAAAAGGAAGTGAAGGAAGCGAAGACCATTCAGGTCATCAACACTAATTAAATCATGGTAGAAAAACTCATCGCATTCTCCCTGCGAAACAGGTTTCTGGTATTACTATTTGCTGTAGGAATCTTTGCATGGGGAATATATTCTGTTAAAACCAGCAAAATAGATGCTATCCCAGACCTTTCAGAAAATCAGGTAATTGTGTTTACTGAATGGATGGGACGAAGCCCTCAAATTATAGAAGACCAGGTTACTTATCCATTGGTAACTAACCTGCAGGGTTTACCAAAGGTGAAATATGTTCGGGCAACTTCCATGTTTGGAATGAGCTTCATCTATATCATTTTTGAAGATAATGTAGATGTGTACTGGGCTCGTTCAAGAGTTCTTGAGCGGCTGAATTCAATTGGTAGCGCCCTTCCTGAGGGTGTTACCCCTACCATGGGGCCTGATGGAACCGGCGTTGGACACGTTCTTTGGTACACCTTAGAAGCTCCCGGTATGGATTTGGGTGAACAAAGAGCAGTTCAGGATTGGTATATCAAATTCGCCCTGCAAAATGTACCTGGGGTGAGTGAGATTGCTTCTTTTGGTGGATTTCAAAAGCAATATCAAATCAACATTGACCCTAATAAGCTCACTTATTACAAGCTGACTATAGCGGATGTTATGCGGGCGGTTAATGCTAATAACAATGAAGCGGGTGGCCGTAAGTTTGAAATGAGCGGTGTGGGTTATATTATCAAAACCACGGGGTATCTTAAATCAATTCAGGAAATGGAAAACCTTGCTGTTCGTACGCAAAACTCTATTCCTGTAAAGGTGAAAGATATTGCCACAGTGCAAATGGCTGGTGAAAGCAGGCTGGGAATATTTGATTATAACGGTACGGGCGAAGCCGTTGGAGGTATCGTAGTACTTCGCTATGGAGAAAATGCCGACGAGGTTATCCAGAAGGTAAAGGCCAAGATGAACGAAGTGAGCAAAGGCTTACCTGAAGGAATGAAATTCAATATTGTTTACGACCGGGGGGAATTAATCGAGGAATCAATATCATCCATCAAACACACACTTATTGAAGAGATGATAGTCGTATCCTTGATAGTTATCGTCTTCCTGTTTCACTGGCGGAGTGCTGTCAGTATCATTATACAGATCCCAATTACGATAGCTGCAAGTTTCATCGTGCTTAACGCCTTCGATATATCATCAAATATCATGTCATTAACCGGAATTGCCCTGGCCATTGGGGTAATTGTAGACAACGGAATTATCATGGCCGAAAATGCCTATAAAAATCTGGCTATAAGGCAGGCAGAACTTACTGAACTAAGAAAGGGAGGAAAATCAGATGTTTAAGAAATTTAGCCACTACCTGGGCAAAAAGAAGAAAGAAGAAGATTATGTAAGGCTTTCTGAAGAAGAGCGCTTAAATATCATTCAAAAGGCCTGTCAGCAAGTCTCCAGAGGTGTGTTTTATTCTACTGTTATTATTATTACTTCATTCCTTCCCGTTTTCCTTTTAAGCGGTCAGGAAGGTAAACTTTTCCATCCGCTAGCATATACAAAAACCTTTATTCTGGTTATTGATGCCTTATTGGTGGTTACGCTTGCCCCTGTAATTATTTCCTTTTTTATGAAAGGAAGATTCCGCTCGGAGCATGAGCATCCTATTAACCGTTGGTTAGAAAAAATCTACGAGCCAGTAATCAGGTCTTGTATGAAACATAGAAAAACAACCCTGGGGGTAAACATACTGGCGCTTCTGATTAGTATCCCTCTGGTGATGAGTTTGGGACGTGAGTTTATGCCACCACTGGATGAGCAGTCCATTTTATTTATGCCGGTTACTTTACCGGATGTTTCAAATGGTGAGGCAAAACGGATTCTGCAAGTTCAGGATAAACTGATAAAATCAGTACCCGAAGTAGATAAGGTATTGGGGAAAGCTGGTCGGGCAAACACCGCTACAGATAATTCGCCAATCAGCATGATTGAAACAATTATATCGCTAAAACCTAAAAGCGAGTGGCGGCCAGGTATCACTAAAAAAGATATTATAAATGAGCTGGATGCGAAACTTCAAATTCCCGGAGTAGTTAACGGATGGACGCAACCTATTATCAACCGTATTAATATGCTTTCTACGGGTATCCGTACCGATGTTGGCGTAAAGGTGTACGGGCAGGACTTGCAGCAAATTGCCTCTGTTTCTCAAAAAGTTCAAACACTATTACAGGGAGTAGATGGTGTAAAAGACTTATATGTTGAGCCTGTAACTGGGGGTAAGTATTTGGAGATTGATATCAAACGTGACCAGCTTGAACGCTATGGCTTATCGGTAGATGATGTAAACGCTCTGGTTGAAACAGCTATAGGGGGAACTCCTTTTAGCAGTACTATTGAAGGTAGACAACGGTTTAACATCCATTTGAGGCTTGGCCAGGAATATAGAAATAGTATCGATCGCTTAAAGCGTATTCCTTTAAGCTCTCCTGATGCCGGAACAATTCCTTTGTCAGCTGTGGCCGATATCCGCTTTGTTGACGGCCCCCCGATGATTACTTCAGAAAATGCCCTTTTACGTGGTGCAGTAATGTTCAACGTACGGGAAAGAGATTTGGGTAGCACGGTGCAGGAAGCCATTAATAAATTGAATAAGGAACTTAAGCTCCCTAAAGGATATTTTGTAGAATGGAGCGGCCAGTATGAGAACTTGATAAGAGGTCAGCAAACCTTAATATACATTTTACCGATTGTACTGGTTATCATATTCCTTTCGCTTTATCTGGCATTTAAATCGGCTCGGGAAGCATTTCTAAGCTTGGTTACTATTCCATTTGCCCTTATTGGCGGAGCTTATCTGGTTTACTTCTGGGGAGTAAACTTATCGGTAGCCGTAGCTGTAGGTTTTATCGCATTATTCGGTATCGCAGTTGAAACAGGGGTTGTGATGGTAATTTACCTCAATGATGCCATGCGACAATTGGTAGAATTAAAAGGAAATTCAAGAGAAACCATCACTAATGAAGATTTAAGAGAATATGTAATTAATGGTGCAGCCAAGCGCTTACGTCCGAAAATCATGACGGTGTGTGTGGCGCTGTTTGGATTGATACCAGTGCTATGGTCAACAGGTGTTGGAAGTGATGTGATGCAGCCAATTGTGTTACCCATGATTGGAGGGGTATTAACCAGCTCTACGCATATCCTTCTGGTAACGCCACTTATATTCCTGATGACCAAGGAGTATGAATTGAAGAAGTTTGGAAAATTGGAGGTGTACGATGTTAAACATTAAAAATATACTCCTGACGATATCGTTTTTCAGCTCGGCCTTAGCCTATGGGCAACAGCCGGTAAGCCTTGAACAGGTACTTCAGGAAATCAATAAAAACAATCCATCCTTAAAAGCCTTTGAGAGCCAAATAAAAAGCCAGGATGCAAAAGTTTCAGGTGCTGGTGCATGGATGGCACCCATGGTGGGCGTGGGGACGTTCATGACTCCATATCCGGGTTCGATGGTAATGGATGAGGCTGACAAAGGTGCCTGGATGTTATCAGCAGAACAGGACATCCCTAATCCGGCAAAGACAAAAGCGAAGGCTAAGTATCTGGCTGCTCAATCTGCAATTACTAAAGCGGAACAATCAATACAAGCAAATCAGTTGAGAGCAAGAGCAAAGGAATTATACTATGGTCTACTGGTCGGATACAAGAAAATAGCTTTCCAGGAGGAGAACAAAACGATTATGGGAACAATGAAAAAGCTGGCTGAAATCCGCTATCCTTATAATCAGAGCCCCTTAAATCAGGTTTTCAAAGCTGAAGGAAGGTTATACGAATCGGAAAATATGATCTTGATGACACAAAGCGATATCCGGTCGAAAAAGATTGCATTAAATGCTTTGATGTTTCGACCTGCCATGTCTGACCTGGTTATTGATACCGCTCAAAAAATTAGGTTTCAACCTGTTGCCTCCTTAGACACCGCTTATCTGGCAGCTAACCGAAGCGACATTCAGCAAATGGATCAATCTATCCGGGCAATGGAACTGAACATCAATCAAATGCGTCAGGAAGCTAAACCGGATTTTCGTATTCGCTTCGAGCACATGTCCACCCGTGCCGAAATGATGCCTAATCAATACACGCTGATGGGAATGGTTTCTATCCCAATTGCTCCATGGTCTTCAAAGATGTATAGGTCGGAAGTGAAGTCGATGAACCTGGAACGGGAAGCTATGCTACAACAAAAAGAGGGTATGCTTTCAGAAATGCTGGGAATGACCAAAAGCATGGAAAACGAACTGCTTACTATGCAAAAGCAGCTCTCGAATTATGAGACGAAGATATTACCCGCTTTAAATAAAAACCTGAAAGTTTCCATGCTTTCTTACCAGGAAAACAAAGGAGATTTAAATACAGTGATTGACGGCTGGGAGGCAGTTAATATGGCTCAAATGAACTATTTGGAGCAATTACAGAAGTTTTATCAAATGATAGTTGAATATGAGAAGAATATTGAAAGGTAGTTTTCCGCTGGTCATTCTGTTTGCCATCCTGTTACTTTTCAGCTGCAAAGGGAAGGAAAAAAAGGCAGAAATAAAGGAGGAAACTACTAAATACACGTGTCCGATGCACCCTCAAATTGTGAAGGATGCTCCCGGTTCATGTCCTATTTGCGGAATGGATTTGGTTGCAATGCAAAGCAATCACGGGCATGGAACAGCAAATGATAGTTTAGCTGCATTAGTTAAACCTACCAATGAAATAATACTGGCAAATATCAAAACGGTTAAACCTCAAACAGGATCTCGCTTTGACGAATCGGCGGTAAAGGGAGTTATTAATTACAATACCAATAATCAGAATTCCGTGTCTTCCCGGGTTAGCGGACGAATTGAGCACTTGTATGTAAAGTATAACTATCAGCCTGTGTCCAAAGGTCAGAAGTTGATGGATATTTACAGCCCAGATCTAGCTAATGCACAACAGGAATTGCTCTTTTTGAAAAGCTCGGATGAAACGGTTTTGTTGGAAAGTGCAAAAAAGAAACTGCGTTTGTTGGGCGCTACCGAGCAACAAATCAACCAGGTTTTAAAAACCGGGAAAGTTGATTACAGGGTAAGTATTTATAGCCCTTATTCCGGGTATGTTTCAGAAGTTCAGGGAGCCTCGTCTCAAGCTTCAGCACCTTCAGCTGCCGGAAGCACGACCATTACTTCCGAGTCCTCTGGTGGGAGTTCTTCTATGGGAGGTATGGGCGGTTCGGGCTCATCTCCATCTTCTTCGGCTATGCCAGCTTCAACACCAAATGTAGCCAGCAGTTCACCACTACTCTTAAGGGAGGGACAATATGTATCGGTAGGTCAGAAACTCTTTGGTTTAGTTAGTGCAAATACAGTTTGGGCTGAATTTTATGCCCGACCTGATCAACTTGAAAAATTCAAAAGAGGAACGATGGTTCAGATACAATCTATTGACGACCAATCAAAACGCAGTCGTGTTCCGGTAGCTCTGATACAACCTTACTACAATGAAGGCTCGAATTATTCGATAGTGCGGGCATCAATCCCTAACGGAAATAAACTATGGAAGGTAGGTGAATTAGTGAATGTAGGTAGCGAAAATACAAGGAAGATGGGCAACTGGCTTCCAAGAAAGGCTGTTCTTCAACTTGGTTCCAAATATGTGGTTTTTGTTAAAGAAGCTAATGCCTTTAAGCCAGCTTATGCTACTGTAAAAGGCATTTCGGGAGACTGGGTTGATGTTGGAAATAGTGTTCAGCAAGAGCAGGAAGTGGCTGACAATGCCTGGTTCCTGGTAGATAGTGAAAGTTTTATTACGGTTCAAGAACCTCAAAAATAAGGGTATGGAAAGGAAACAATTTTTAAAAGGCCTGGCGATACTAACATTAGCTCCGTCTGTATTTATTGCTGCCTGCAAAAATGAGAAAAAAAGCGCAGCGGTTCAGAAGTATACCTGTCCGATGCACCCCCAAGTAATTAAAGATGCTCCTGGTTCCTGCCCCATTTGTGGTATGGACTTAGTCCCGGTAAATGCGGGTGGGGATAAAAACGAACTCACGCTAAGCGAAAGCCAGATACAACTCGCCAATATAGCAACGATGTCCATTGCTACCAGCAACTTTAGCACATCCAAGGTGTTAAACGCCAGATTAGTCACTAATCCGGAACTGACTGAAGTTGTATCAAGCAGGTATGCGGGAAGAATAGACAAGTTATTTGTAAAAGAAACCGGCAGACAAGTTTCTGCTGGTCAACCGCTTTTTCAAATTTATAGCGAGGAATTGCAAACGCTGCAGCAAGATTACCTGCTTCAGGAAAGACAGGCGGCCGCATTTCCCAACGAAAAAATTTATGTAACGCTTCGGGAAGCTGCAAAGAATAAACTACGACTTTTCGGTTATTCTAATGCTCAAATTGCAAGCCTGGCGAAGTCGAACAAAACCTCTCCCTTGGTTACAGTAAATGCAACAGCATCAGGGGTAGTGAACGAAGTAAGCGTCTCCGAAGGCCAGTACGTTTCAGAAGGATCACCTATTATTAGGTTGGAAAACTATAACCAGCTGTGGGTAGAAGCCGATGTTTATCCGAACGAAGCAAGTTCTATCAAGGTAGGAACTCCGGTAAAAGTATCTGTTAACGGCTTCCCTGAACTGGATCAAACGGTAAAAATCAATTTTATATCGCCGCAGATCGATCCATCAAGCCAAATTTTGAAAGTAAGAGCTCCAATACGAGGAAATGGAAAACTCCAATCCGGAATGCAAGCAACAGTATCTGTCCCAACTACTAAAATATCAAATGCTGTTGCATTACCTCTTGATGCCGTATTAAGGGATGGCAGTGGTGCCCATGTTTGGATAAAAACAGGCAAAGACACATTTGCTCCCCGAATGGTAACTACTGGTGCTGAAGATGCGAATCAAATTATAATCACTTCGGGACTCGAAAATGTTAAAGAAGTTGTTATAAGTGGAGCTTACCTGTTATCAAGTGAATACATTCTAAAAAAGGGTTCAAGCCCAATGTCAGGACACGATATGAGTAAAATGTAAGAGTTAAAGATCACCTTTATTAAACCGTCTGTTATGGAACATCAGCACAATCATCATCAGAATCAGCAACATGAAGGAGAACATCATAAGCATAGTTCTCAAGCCGGGATGAAGCATGGAAAAGAGTCAATGGAACATTCCGCTCATGACGAACACATGGGACATCATACCGAGGATTTTCTAAGGCGCTTCTGGATTTGTTTGGTTCTGACTGTTCCTGTTTTACTGCTGTCTGAAATGATCCAGCACTGGTTTAATTTCCGGCTGAGCTTTTCTGGGGACAAGTATGTGCTGCTCGGATTAAGCCTGATTATCTTTCTTTACGGAGGCAAGCCTTTCCTTCAGGGAATGGTTCGGGAAGTTCGAAGACTTAATCCGGGAATGATGACCTTAATTGCTGTAGCAATAACGGTAGCTTTTGTTTATAGCACTGCCGTGGTTTTCGGCCTAAAAGGAATGGATTTCTTCTGGGAGCTGGCTACCCTGATTGATATCATGCTGCTGGGTCACTATTTTGAAATGCGTTCACAAATGGCTGCTTCCCGAGCCTTAGAATCATTGGTAGCTTTGCTGCCCTCCAATGTTCATATAGAGCAGAATGGGTCTGTGACTGATATTCCTTTAAGCGAATTAAAAAAAGGGGATACCATTCTCATTAAGCCCGGAGAAAAAATCCCCGCTGACGGGAAAATCATAGATGGCAGATCGTCCATTAATGAAAGTATGCTGACGGGTGAAAGCATTCCAGTGCAGAAACAGAAGGAAGATTTAGTAATTGGCGGGTCGATTAACGGAGATGGTTCTATAAAAGCCCTGGTAACTGGCACGGGAAAAGAAAGCTATCTGAACAAAGTTATTGATATGGTTCAGGGGGCACAAGCTACTAAATCATCAACCCAAAATTTGGCCAATAAAGTTGCAAAATGGCTTACATACATCTCTTTGACAGTTGGTATTGGAACCTTCATTTTTTGGTATAGCAAAGAAGGAGACTTGGCTTTTGCGTTGGAACGCATGGTAACGGTAATGGTAACCTCCTGCCCTCATGCATTAGGAGTTGCAATTCCTTTGGTGGTTGCTATTTCCACCTCGCAGGCGGCAATAAATGGCTTGCTGATCAGAAACAGGACTGCTTTTGAGAATAGCCGTAAACTAAGTTTAATCATCTTCGATAAGACCGGAACATTAACTGAAGGTTCACATAAGGTACAGCGAATAATACCAATAAGTAGTGAGTATTCTGAAAATGATATTATTCAGTATGCATCTGCGCTACAACAGCATTCAGAACATTACATAGCAAAAGGGGTATTGAAGGTTTTGAAGGACAAAGGTTTGGAACTCTGGAATTCGGAAGGTTTTGAATACGTTCCTGGTGTTGGCGTTACCGGAGAGGTGAAGGGAAAAAAAATTGTTGCAGGTGGCCCGAATTATTTTAAGAAGGAAAACGTGCCAGCTCCGGCTATCCCCTCACAAGTCAATCAGGCAATGGAAACGGTAAATTTTTTAATAATAGACGGACAGGTAGCTGGAATTATAACTCTGGCAGACACGATACGTCCTACTTCGAAAGCCGCTGTAGCCGAGCTAAAGACGATGGGCATTAAATCCTACCTTTTAACGGGCGATAATGAGCACGTTGCTGAATCTGTCGCGAAGGCACTGGGAATGGATGGTTTTTTAGCCAATGTCCTGCCAGATCAAAAGCAACAAAAAGTAAGAGAGTTTAAGCAGCAAAACCAGGTTGTAGCAATGACGGGAGACGGAGTAAATGATGCGCCAGCTTTAGCGCAAGCAGATGTTGGTATTGCCGTGGGATCAGGAACGGACGTAGCTGCCGAAACAGCCGACATCATTCTGGTTAACAGTGATCCGCAAGATGTGGTAAACATGATAAAATTTGGCAGGGAAACTTATAAAAAGATGATACAGAATCTGGCCTGGGCTGTTGGATATAACGTCGTTGCAATTCCCTTGGCAGCTGGTGTTCTATATCCTGCATTTATGTTAAGTCCTGCTGCTGGTGCAGTTTTGATGAGTGCCAGCACGATAATTGTGGCTATCAATGCTCAATTGCTTAGGCGTAGTTTACAACATTAATACATCACATTAAAATCTATCCGTATGAGTTATCAAAAAATTCAGCAGCTACTAGGAAACGAAGCAGAGAACCTGCTTGGGTATAAGAGTAAGAGCTTGTCAAAAGATCTGCTACATGTTCCGTCACCGGATTTTGTAGACCAGATTTTTGCCTTGAGTAATCGAAGTCCACAGGTACTACGAAGTTTAAATTCTCTTTTTAATCATGGAGGGTTGGCAAACACAGGCTATCTTTCTATTTTACCCATTGATCAGGGATTAGAACATACCGCTGGATCTGCCTTTGCAGCCAATCCCCTTTACTTCGACCCTGAAAATATTATTAAGCTAGCCATCGAAGGCGGTTGTAACGCTGTTGCCACAACTTTCGGCAACCTGGCAATGATGTCAAGAAAGTACGCCCATAAAATTCCATTTGTTGTTAAGATAAACCACAATGAGCTGCTTACTTACCCTACTAAATATGATCAGATAATGTTTGGTAGTGTCGAAGATGCCTGGAATCTAGGAGCAGTAGCGGTTGGTGCCACCATTTACTTCGGGTCAGAAAATTCGAGCAGACAAATTGTAGAAGTAGCTGAAGCTTTCGAGAGAGCCCATGAGTTAGGAATGGCATGCATCTTATGGTGTTATACTCGTAATAATGGATTTAAAAAGGATGGTATTAATTACGAGGTTTCTGCGGATATTACAGGACAGGCAAATCATATAGGGGTTACTATTCAGGCCGACATCATAAAACAAAAAATGCCCGAAGTGAATGGAGGATTTACAGCAATCAACTTTTCAAAAAGCGACCCGAGAATGTACACAGAGTTAGCTTCTGATCACCCTATAGACTTGTGTCGTTATCAGGTTATCAATTGTTATATGGGCAGAGCTGGTTTAATCAATTCAGGAGGAGAATCTAAAGGCGATACAGACCTGGTTGAATCTGTAAAATCAGCCGTGATTAATAAGCGGGCTGGTGGCATGGGACTAATTTTGGGAAGACGTGCATTTCAACGACCGTTTAATGAAGGCGTTGAGTTTCTTCAAACCATACAAGATGTTTACCTTACAAAGGAAATCGATCTTGCTTAAATGAAACAAGCATAATGGAATTATATATTAAAAATATGGTTTGTTCCCGCTGTATAAAAGTTGTACAGGAAGAACTTCAAAAAGTAGGATTACACCCAGTTAAGATCGACTTAGGCGTGGTTAAATTGGAAGAAGAATGGCTGGATCCGGTAAAGCAATCTGATTTGAACGAAGCGCTTAATGAACTTGGCTTCGAGATCTTAGACAGTTCAAGAACCCGTCTTATTGAACAGATAAAAAATATTGTGATTACTAAGATCTTTCACTCTGAGGGATTAGATGAAAAAGTAAATTGGTCAAAGCTAATATCCGACCAGTGCTTTCACGACTACAACTATGTAAGTACCCTGTTTTCTTCTGTAGAAGGTATTACTATCGAACAGTACATAATTAGGCAGAAAATCGAACGGGTTAAAGAGTTGTTGTTTTATGATGAGTTAACGTTAGGAGAAATAGCGCATAAACTCGGTTATAGTAGCATAGCTCATCTTTCAAACCAGTTTAAAAAGATAACCGGGCAAACACCGTCAGAGTTTAAAAAGAACCGGCCAACCAGAAAGTCGATAGATTCCATCATTTAACGCTTGATATGAAAAGAGAGATAAGAAAGCGCATATACACTTTCTTATCTCGTAAACTTTCTTCTTTCAATAAAGAGAGTTCTTATCAGCAACTTCCAACCCCTGCCTTACTAAGCAGCTCTTTTGTGACCCCTTCATCAGACACCTCTAGTTTCTGGCCATTAATTACAACAGTCGGTAAAGAGGTAATTTTATAGGTCTGCAATTTTTCGGTGTAAAAATCGGGATCTGATTGTTTTGATAAATCATGGATCTCAATCTCGCAATTACTGCATGCCATAGACTCCACGAGTTCTACTACTGGGGCACATACCTGACAACCCGCAGTAAAAATTTCTATTTTCCTTTTCATATTGATAATAACATTATAGTCCAAATGTCGCCCCGAGCACGGGGAGGTCTGCAAGGAAAATCTTTACTTATTTTCAGTTTTATTGATTAGCTCGTAGGCTGATTGAATCTCTTTCATTTTATCTGTTAATTCATCAACAGATAAGTTTGGGAATTGGGCTCTAAGAGATTCGATAATAAATTCCTGTCCGCAGTTTCCAGGACAAGCTTTCAAAGCTGCAGAAATTTTTGCTGCAAGAGATTTTCGAAAAGTTTCGTCAACCAGGATTGATTGTGCTGTTTCTAAAGCTCCCATTACGGCTTTAAACTGATTGAGAATCTGCTCTGGATCTTTATCCTCATCCAGCATTTTCACAATGCCTTCAACCTGGCCTTTTATTGTATTAAGGCGCGCCTTCACATCTCTGGTTAAATCTTTTTGTAGCATCTCCATTTTGCAATAATATACGAGTAGTGGGGAGGTCTCCAAGTGTTAACGCTTAAATTCAGAAAATTCTATAATTCTTTCGCTGTATAGTGTAAACACTACCTGAACGTCTGGCTGTACTTTTGTAGTGTAAATTGACGAATATGGCAACAGAAACAATATCTCTACCTAAAATAAATGGATCAAAGCTTACTAAAAAGACCTTTCCGGTAACGGGAATGACTTGTGCAGGCTGTGCCGTAAGTGTAGAGTCGATGCTAAAGTCGGCAACCGGAGTAGCCGATGCAGGAGTAAACTTCGCTAGTCAAACCGCATGGGCGGAATATGATGAATCGCAAACAAACCCGGTTGAACTTCAAAAATCTATTCGGTCGGTCGGATATGACCTAATTGTTGATGTGGAAGACCCTTCAGAGGTACAAGAAGAACTTCAACTGAAGCATTACAAAGAAGTAAAGCACCGCACTATTTGGGCTTCTATTCTTTCATTTCCTGTTTTCATCATTGGGATGTTCTTTATGGACATGCCTTATGGAACATGGATTTCTATGGTCTTAACGGCTCCGGTTCTGTTTTGGTTTGGTCGTAACTTCTTTATAAATGCATGGAAGCAAGCGAAGCATGGAAAAGCGAACATGGACACACTGGTTGCATTAAGTACGGGCATAGCCTTTATTTTTAGCGCTTTCAACACTATCTATCCTGAGTTTTGGCACCAGCGGGGAATTCATCCTCATGTATACTTTGAAGCGGCTTCGGTGATTATTGCGTTTATTTCTCTAGGAAAATTACTTGAAGAAAGAGCTAAATCAAATACCTCTTCTGCTATCAAAAAACTAATGGGGCTGCAGCCTAAAACGGTTAGGGTATTAATCGATGGTAAAGAGCAAGAACTACCTATTGCTTCTGTAGAAAAAGGAAGTGTAATTATTCTGCGCCCCGGAGAAAAAATACCGGTGGACGGAGCTGTTCTTACGGGTTCTTCTTACGTGGACGAAAGCATGATTACAGGCGAGCCAGTACCAGTTCAAAAGCAAAAAGACGATAAAGTTTTTGCCGGAACCGTAAACCAAAAAGGAAGTTTCCAGTTTGTGGCCCAAAAAGTAGGAAGCGACACCTTGCTTGCCCATATTATAAAAATGGTGCAGGAAGCCCAGGGAAGTAAAGCCCCTGTTCAAAAGCTGGTTGATAAAATTGCAGGAATATTTGTGCCTGTAGTTATGGGAATAGCGGCCTTGACGTTCGTAGCGTGGATGTTATTTGGAGGTGAAAATGCCTTTACTCATGCATTGTTAACGTCGGTAACGGTACTTGTCATCGCTTGTCCTTGTGCATTGGGATTGGCAACACCTACTGCAATAATGGTCGGTGTGGGTAAAGGAGCTGAAAATAATATTCTGATAAAAGATGCCGAAAGCCTTGAATTGGGACATAAAGTGAACGCTATTATCCTTGATAAAACCGGAACTATTACTGAAGGAAAGCCTGTACTTACAGAACTAACCTGGGACCAATCAGCTGGAAGCCGTGAAGAGTTTAGCAGTATTTTATACAGTCTTGAAATTCAATCAGAACACCCTTTGGCAGAAGCAGTGGTTAATAAATTAAAGGAGAAAAATGTTTCTGGTGTATCTCTAACAACATTTGAAAGTCTTACGGCTCGAGGAGTAACAGGAATCTATAATGGAGATACTTACTTTGTTGGTAATAGAAAACTGATTGAAGAGAATTCAATCAGGATCAGTTCATCGCTGGCAGCTAGGGCTGAAAAGCTACAGCAGGAGGCAAAAACCGTAATTTATTTCGCGAATAAGGTAAGCGTGTTGGCAGTGATCGCGATCGCAGATAAAGTCAAAGCTTCTTCAAAACAAGCAGTAACCGCTTTACAGGCAATGGGAATAGAGGTATACATGCTTACAGGTGACAATAGACAAACCGCAGCAGCAGTAGCTAATGAAGTAGGTTTGCAGCAGTTTAAAGCAGAAGTGCTCCCTTCAGAGAAAGCGGATTTTGTCAAAGCACTACAGTCCAGAGGGAAAGTTGTAGCAATGGTTGGAGATGGTATAAACGACTCTCATGCCTTGGCTCAAGCAGATGTAAGTATTGCAATGGGTAAAGGTTCAGACATAGCAATGGACGTGGCAAAAATCACCCTTATTACCTCAGACCTGCAATCTATTCCAAAAGCATTAAAGCTATCAAAAAGAACCGTTCAAACTATTAAACAGAACCTATTTTGGGCATTCATTTATAACGTAATAGGTATTCCTTTGGCCGCCGGAGTTTTGTATTCGTTCAACGGTTTTCTACTCGACCCAATGATCGCAGGGGCAGCAATGGCATTAAGTTCAGTTTCGGTTGTAAGTAACAGTTTAAGACTAAGAGCTGCGAAATTATAAATATGAATAACAGAAATCACAGGTGGCAACTGCATGAAGTTGTGCGGGAAACAAAGGACACCATAAGCATATACTTTAATACTTCCGGGCAGGATTTTGACTACCAGTCAGGGCAGTTTATTAATATTTCTCGACCTATTAATGGTGAAGTTGTTTCCCGGTCATACTCGTTAAGCTCTTCCCCTGATGAGAAGTATCCTTCCATTACTGTGAAAAGAGTAGCTGGAGGGACAATGAGTAATTACCTGGTTGATAATGCAAGTGCAATCGGTGAATGGGAAATCGAAGGGCCATTTGGAAACTTCACTTTAGCTGAAGCGACAGAAGTTGATAAGCACTGTTTCCTTGGTGGAGGAAGCGGTATAACACCTCTTTTCTCGATGATGAAATTTTTGAAAGGTAAAGCAGGTGATCTTCATTTGCTTTATGCAAATCGGAATGAAGAGGACATAATTTTCCGGACAACGATTGAAAAGCTGATTAATGAGGGAACGGCCAAAGTGTTTCATTCCCTTACAGGAGAGATTTCTGCTGATGCCTTTGGGGAAGATCTTTTCAAAGGCCGGTTGAATAAGCTAATCGTAAAAAAAATAATCAAACAGTGGTTTGAAAACCCGCTGGCGGTTAACTACTATATCTGCGGGCCAGAAAAACTAATGGCAGTGTATAAAGAGGCTTTACTTTCTTTAGGTGTTCCTGAGACTCAAATTTTCAGTGAAAACTTCTCCTTGGAAAGTTCAAAGGGAGATGAGCTGATATTGCCGCAAGAACCTCATGAAGTGCTAATTCATGCCTATGGTTCTACATTACTAATTGATGTAAAAGCAGGGCAAACTATCTTAGAATCGGCAATTGAGCATGGGATCCCCATTAAGTACTCATGCAAAAATGGAACTTGTGGCTCATGCTGGGGAACTTACTCGGAAGGTACAGTGCATATGGTTAAGAACTATGCACTGACAAAAGAAGAAGTAGACAGTAAGTATATTCTTCTTTGCCAGACTTATCCTATGGACGAAGCAGTAACGGTTCATGTAGGTTAAAAACAAGAAACTCTACAATTCTATCAGAAGATTATGTAAACAGAGAGGGCGCACCTCAACTAATTTTGTATTAATAAATTCAATTAACAATATGGAAGCTTTAAAATTCAAAACAAATATTAAATGTACTGGCTGTCTAACTAAAGTTACACCGGGGTTAAATCAGGTTGCAGGTGAAGATAACTGGGAAGTAGATTTACAAGACCCTAATAAAACTCTTACTGTGGTGGCTGACGCACCGGAAGAGAAAATAGTATCAGCACTTAAAGAAGCTGGGTACGAAGCGGAGAAAATTTAGTTTGAGTTTAATGATTATAGAGAGCCTTCAAGAAATTGAGGGCTTTTTTGCTTAATTGAAATAGATTTATGAAAGAACCACCACTTTAGTACTAATCAAACTAATGCATCAAAGCCTCAGGAAAGTCAGTGCCAATTTACTTATACATCAAATAAGTGAAACTGAAAGGCTGTTCCGTATTTCGCAGCGTGCTTCTTCCTAAATTCATAGTAAGAGGAAGATTCTTTCATTAATACCACCGCATCATAAATAAACTGTTCTAGTTGAAAAATGCCATCTTCCCCTAAAAATCGGTAATTCTTATGCCTACGAATACACCAGCCTATATAAGGATTTTTGTTATCGATATGTAGCAAAACGTCACCAGAAAATCTAGAATATATAACTTCAATAATAGTTTTAGCAGCGATTGGTGGCTTCCTATAATACTTCATTTCGTCCGACCAGCCTACCAACTGTCCAAGAACTTGAAAGAATTCTGAAAATTTAGGATCATAATTAATAGGAAATTCTGAAAGCAATTTCTCTATTTTTTGTTTTTCTTCGAAAATAGAAGTTGTGCTGCCATTTAAAAGCTCGAACTTTAATTTCTCTCTTTCGAGCCTTTTCCTTTCCGCCTCTGCCAACTCATCTGCCTGCTTCGTTAAATCAAACAATAGAGTTTGCCGAATTGCTAACTCTTCAAATTCCTGAAAGAGTTGCTCAGCAGAATCTCCCAATCCACCAATCTCTTCTTCCGGTTCCTTAATCGGTTTCAACTTATTTTTTCTCATTTACTTAAATAAAAATATTATCCTTTAAAATTTCAACAAACTCTGTGGTACTCCTAGGATTATCCCATCTATTTTCAATTGGTTTTACTAATTCCGAAAAATCGGGATTGAACTTTCTGGCCTTTACCCAAGCTCTCTGATTACCGCTGCCTTCGTCAAATGCACAGAAGGTGTAGACAAAACTAGGGTGGATACCATGAAGACTCGCAAAATCTTCAACGTACCCTTGATTACTTAAATGAGGTCTTATCTTCTCTGTCTTTTCCCTGGAAAAGAGAAACTCCCTTGCAAAGCTATCTGCCTCTTTTTCTTTATCTGCTAGAGTTAAATTTTCAGCTTCTTCGTCGGAAATATGATATGTGTCATTAGCAATTTCCTCAAAATCAAATACAACATGGAAAAGTTCATGAATCAACGCAAACCATAAAGTGGAATAAAAACCTCTGTAATCCGTTAAAATTATACAAGGTTGTCCTGCACATTTCAATGTTGCTCCCCGTAAGTGAAGAGAAGGCAATGGAGCTTGATAAAGAACTGTGACTCCTAATCTGTAAAGATCTTTAATGACATTTAAAAGTCCTTGATCAACATCCCTCGATTGTAATCTAATTTTAGGAAAATACTGCAACAATGCTTGCTTATCATACTTATTAGGATTAGCTAAACCTAAAAAAACCTTTTTGGCCGCATTAATCCACAAGCCTCTGGTATTAACATCTTTGGGAACCACCTTTCCGGCACTAAAAGCAACATGATTACTAGGCAGCCTGTAATCCAAAATATCTTCCATATCTAAAAAGCTCTTCAATCTATCCTCGATATGCTGATAGTCGGTTAGGCTATTAATAAAATTCGCCTTTTTAAGGGCAGCCAAATCAAAATGTGTATTTAGAAACTCTATTTTTTCTTTTGGATAAATCTCATTAGTCGGAAAGTTTTTTTCCAATTCATTCAAATATAGAAGAAACACTTTCTCCCGAGGAATTTTTAGAAAGCTGGCTAGCTTGATAAAATTAGTATAATCAACTCTCTTGCTTGTGCCATTCAAGATTCCATTAAGGGCTCGATACTCAATACCTAATAATTCCAATGCAGTTGTTGGTGTAAGATCCAACTCTTTAATGCGCTTCTCGAATAATACATTCAACGTCTCCTTAGGAAACAAATTTTTCAATAACTCATCTACGTTGAAACGCTCATTCCTCTTCTCTGACATAACAATTGTAAAACTACATTTCAAACATACATAAAATGTTTAATAAAAAATTGTAGAACTACATTTTTTTATTAACAACCTCTTATAGGTTCCTACTTTATAGCTTTTCCTTCAGATAAGTATTATAACTTTTATCTAAATTTAAGCACCTCCAGCTAAAAAGATGAGATCTCGAAGAACAATTGAAGAAGTACAAGACTTAGAAAGCGGCACTGTGATTCAAGCCGATGAAATTTTTCAAAAATCTTTTGATGAATTGACCATAATTAGATCAGAACTCGAAAAAGCAAATCAAGGCTTAAGAGATAAGTGGCTTGTCTGCTCCGTGTGCGGCGAGAATGTAAGAATGCTCGGAGGAAAGAGTAAACGAGAATCCGCTAGAAGCAAAAATTGGCATTTTGCACATCTCCATAATAGTAATGACTGTCCGATTAAAACAACCTCACGATATACTAAAGAAGATATCAACCGGATGAAATATCGTGGCGCTACCGAAAGCGTTTTACATGTGGATTTGAAGAATAAGATTGCTCAGGGTCTGTACCTAAACCAGACATCAAAGCAGCAAGTCAGCTCAATCAACATCGAAAAAACTGTATGAAGTTTAGATGAACAAGAATGGAGAAAGCCGGACATCAGCACCATATTTCAGGAAAAGAAAGTAGCAATCGAATTGCAATTATCTACTACTTGGCTAGATGTCATTACAGCTCGCCAGCACTTTTACAAACAGCAGAAGATATTCATTCTATGGATATTTAACGAATTCGAAGGCAGCGACGACTTTAGGAAGTTAACATTTTCCGACATAATATATACAAATAACAGCAATGCCTTTATTTTTAATCAAGAAGCATACGCACGCTCTGTCGCACAAAAAGATCTTATTTTGAAATGTTACTACAGGGAATATTATTCAAACTTCGACAAGGTTCGTTCTAGCTGGTCGTCTACTTTTATCACTCTAGATCAACTTTACTTTGATCAATCTAACGCAGCTCTATACTACTTCGACTCGGCTACAAGCAAAATTAAAGCAAAAGAAGAAGTAGATACTTTTCTTAAACAGAAGAAGGAAAGGGAACGAAAGGAACAGTTGGAGTATGACAAATTAGTATTTCAAAAGCAAGATCTCCAAGAGAAATTAAAAAACAGTAGAGTCAATCAAGAAGAGCTGAATAAGGAATTAAAAGCCCATCTTTCGGAGAAAAAATCCCTTCTTGAAAAGTTGACTAGCCAAAGGTTGAAACTTGAGAACTCCGATGAAGAAGCAAGACTAATGTATCAAAGAATCGACATTCTGAACAAGCATGCGGTGCCACCATCTATTTTAGAAGATGTATTGGTGCATCAAAATAGGTATAAAACTCTTATTACAAGCTTAAAAGGTCTTAAAGGAGAATTGGCGGACAGGGAGGCCCGTCTACAGAACATAAACAAGTTGGAAACTAAAACGATTGGAGGAGAATGTTACCAAATACTAGATAAAGTAAGAGATTGGGAGTTTATCATACAAAATCATGAAGATTTGTACTGTTTCAAACTGGGGCAGCCGGTCAGCCTTTTTTCCGATCCTGCCATCCAACGTATCGTCTCGTTTCAACTAGATCAAATTCAATTCAACAAAACAATTCTGATTCTAGCTAACTTCAAATCCAAAATAGAGAGTCATAGAGCGAGGTTGGAGGTGTTGAATAAAGAGATTGGTGAAAATGAAAACGATCTATTTCAATTAGAACATTCCTTTCTGAGTGCGATAAACCCTAGACTTCGAGAAACTTATAACGAAAGTATTGTAGCACTTGAGACACAAATTGAATTAGCTGAAGCACAAGCTTCTAGATGCGAGCAGAATTTAAAAGAGGAAGACGAGATGGAAAAACACTACAAAACGGAGCTGCAGAAATATAAGTATGTATATGAAGATCCGTTCGAATGACCTGATTTAGTTTGATAAGGCCGTTTCCTTAAACCTAAGTTTATATCCATAGCAATTGATATGTATCGACAGGTTTTGGTACACTCTTCAACTCAAGAATATTTTCCGCATCGACATCTTCTCTATAGGTAATGCAGAGGGTGTTTCACCAACTGTGTCAATAGTGTAACTTTAAACTATCGACATGAATATGGCAACACAAGAAGATTTTGATTTCGAAAGCTTCAAAAAGGAAGCTATAGCTGGCTTATATGCTGGCAAGA
>Ga0302347_1000573_pt1 | contig 56168 bp, 62 predicted proteins | sample PhyWR1_FD_202178 | JGI IMG/M metagenome (GOLD analysis project Ga0302347, IMG submission 202178) | Leaf surface microbial communities from wheat plants in UC Gill Tract Community Farm, Albany, California, United States - DLSL W.R1 (v2)... | ecosystem: Host-associated > Plants > Phyllosphere >... | reverse complement strand
GCCAGAAGGCGTATACCGTGGTCGTAAAGTGATCGACAAGGGCGCTGACGAGTAATCACTTGTCCGCTCAGGTCATCGCGATCGACGCAATGGGCGGGGACTTCGGTCCCCGCAGCATTGTTCAGGCATGTATTGCCTGCCTGTCTGCTACTCCCTCGTTACACCTGACCCTTGTCGGTCAACCCTCAGTCCTTGAATCCCTGATCGCCAGCCATTCGGCTGTGGATCGCTCGCGCCTGACAATTACCCCGGCTTCTGAAGTGATTGCCATGAATGAGCGGCCTTCCCATGCCCTGCGCAACAAGCCGGACTCGTCCATGCGCGTTGCTCTGGAGTTGCTCCGTGATGGCAAGGTGCAAGCTTGTGTCAGTTCCGGCAATACGGGGGCGCTGATGGCCTTGTCCCGGCATGTCCTCAAGACCTTGCCGGGCATTGACCGGCCGGCGATGGTGGCGGCGATTCCGACCCGGACCGGCTACTGTCAGTTGCTGGACCTGGGGGCGAATGTCGATTGCACGGCCGGTCAGTTGTTCCAGTTTGCGGTGATGGGCTCGGTGGCAGCGCAGGCACTTGGCGTGCCACGTCCGCGGGTCGCCCTGCTCAATATCGGCACTGAGGATGTCAAGGGCAATCAGCAGGTCAAGGAGGCAGCGGCATTGTTGCAGGCAGCGCCGGGGCTGCATTACATCGGTTTTGTCGAAGGCGATGGTGTGTATCGCGGTGAGGCTGATGTGGTGGTGTGCGACGGATTTGTCGGCAATATCATGCTCAAGTCCAGCGAAGGCCTGGCAACGATGATTTCGAGCCGGCTAGAGGCGGTGTTCAGGCGCGGCCTGTTCAGTCGCTTCGTGGGGATGCTGGCATTGCCCTTGATGCGGCGCTTGCAGGCGGACCTGGCACCGGCGCGGCACAATGGTGCGAGTTTCCTCGGTTTGCAGGGTATTGTGGTCAAGAGTCACGGTTCGGCAGGTGCTCAGGGCTTTCAAAGTGCAATTGAACGTGCACTGATTGAAATCCATGAAGACCTGCCAAAGCGTTTGTATGGGCGCCTTGAAGGGTTGTTGCCGTAGGCGAATTTTCGGTCGGGCGCTTAAATGTGACCGCCCGGTCCAATCAGCCATCCAACTGTCAGTTTCTTGCGTCCGCCACGGCAGGACGTCAATTCTCCGACGACAAGATCATTAGGGGCTTGTTACATGTCTACATCCCTCGCATTCGTCTTTCCAGGGCAGGGTTCGCAGTCCCTCGGCATGTTGGCCGAGCTGGGCGCGGCACATCCGCTGGTCCTGGAAACATTCAAAGAGGCTTCTGCTGCTCTGGGTTACGACCTGTGGGCGCTGACCCAGGAAGGTCCTGCCGAGAAGCTGAACCAGACTGACATTACCCAGCCTGCGATCCTCACGGCCTCGATTGCCCTGTGGCGTCTGTGGCTGGCTGAAGGCGGCAAGCGTCCTGATTTCGTGGCCGGCCACAGCCTGGGCGAGTACAGCGCGCTGGTTGCTGCCGAGTGCCTGAGCCTGGCCGAAGCGGTCAAGCTGGTTGAGCGTCGCGGTCAGCTGATGCAAGAGGCCGTACCGGCCGGGCAGGGCGCCATGGCGGCGATCCTGGGCCTGGAAGATGCCGATGTACTGGCCGCCTGTGCAGAAGCTGCGCAGGGTGAAGTGGTCAGTGCGGTTAACTTCAACTCGCCGGGCCAGGTTGTGATTGCCGGTGCCAAGGCTGCTGTCGAGCGCGCCATGGAGCTGTGCAAGGCCAAGGGCGCCAAGCGTGCCTTGCCGTTGCCGGTGAGCGTGCCTTCGCACTGCGAATTGATGCGTCCTGCTGCCGAGCGTTTCGCCGAGTCCATCGAAGCGATTGACTGGAAAATGCCGGCCATTGCCCTGGTGCAGAATGTCAGCGCTGCGGTGGCAGCTGATTTGCCAACCCTCAAGCGCGACTTGCTTGAGCAGCTGTACAAGCCTGTGCGCTGGGTTGAATCGGTACAGGCCCTGGCGGCCAATGGTCCGGTTGACCTGGTCGAATGCGGTCCGGGCAAGGTCCTGGTGGGCATCAGCAAGCGCTGTGCCGAAGGCGTTACCACTCACAATTTGAATACCCCGGATGCCTTCGCCGCTGCGCGCTTGGCTCTGGTCTGAATCAGGAGAAGCCTGCATGAGCTTGCAAGGTAAAGTTGCACTGGTAACAGGCGCAAGCCGTGGCATTGGCCAGGCAATCGCATTGGAATTGGGTCGTCAGGGCGCCATTGTCATTGGTACGGCGACTTCCGCTTCCGGTGCCGAGCGCATCGCTGCCACCCTGAAAGAAAACGGTGTTCAGGGCACTGGCATGGAACTCAACGTGACCAGCAATGAATCGGTTGCTGCGGTACTGGCGAGCATTCAGGAGCAGTTCGGCGCGCCGGCGATCCTGGTCAATAATGCCGGTATCACCCGTGATAACCTGATGATGCGCATGAAAGATGACGAATGGCATGATGTCATCGACACCAACCTGAACAGTCTGTATCGCCTGTCCAAAGGTGTTTTGCGCGGCATGACCAAGGCCCGTTGGGGACGAATTATCAATATTGGCTCTGTTGTGGGTGCCATGGGCAACGCTGGCCAAGTAAACTACGCCGCCGCCAAGGCAGGCCTTGAAGGTTTCGGTCGTGCTCTGGCACGTGAAGTGGGCTCTCGCTCGATCACTGTCAACTCGGTCGCTCCAGGTTTTATCGACACCGATATGACCCGTGAGCTGCCAGAAGCACAGCGCGAAGCTTTGCAGACGCAGATTCCGCTGGGCCGTCTGGGCCAGGCTCAAGAGATCGCAAACGTGGTCGCTTTCCTGGCATCCGACGGTGCAGCCTACGTGACCGGGGCTACAATTCCGGTCAACGGCGGGATGTACATGAGTTAAATGTGACGGATTGCTTCAAAAAAATGTCATACGAGCTGTCTAAAATCCGTTATAAAGCTGCAATCTTTTTATAGGTGGCCGGTTGTTGCGGGGTGAGTGCAAAGCTTTCAGTTGAAAAACCGAAAAGGCTTTCGATACACTTGCCCACTGGCCAGCTGCCTGAATTTGTCCATTAGGAGTGAAAACAAGGTATGAGCACCATCGAAGAGCGCGTCAAGAAAATCGTTGCCGAGCAACTGGGCGTTAAAGAAGAAGAAGTGACCAATGCCGCTTCCTTCGTTGAAGACCTGGGTGCCGACTCCCTTGACACCGTTGAGCTTGTGATGGCTCTGGAAGAGGAATTCGAGACTGAGATTCCTGACGAAGAAGCTGAAAAGATCACTACTGTACAAGCAGCAATCGACTACGTTACTAGCCACCAGGCGTAATAGTTTGTAATCGTTGCTCGCTGTCATGGAAAAACCGCACTGCCGCTCTGGCGTGCGGTTTTTTCTTTAGGTGTGATGCAAAGTGTCGTCAATAGAATAAAGGAGAGTGCTGTGTCGCGTAGACGCGTCGTAGTCACCGGTATGGGGATGTTGTCGCCACTGGGTGCGGATGTTCCGAGCACCTGGCAAGGCATTCTGGCAGGCCGTAGTGGCATTGGTCTGATCGAACACACGGATCTTTCTGCCTATTCCACCCGTTTTGGCGGCTCGGTACAGGGCTTTAACGTTGAGGACTACCTCTCCGTCAAAGAAGCCCGAAAACTTGACCTGTTTATTCAATACGGTCTGGCAGCCGGGTTTCAGGCTGTGCGCAATTCCGGCCTGGAAGTTACCGACGCCAATCGTGAGCGCATCGGTGTGGCAATGGGTTCGGGTATTGGCGGTCTGACCAATATCGAAGAAACCAGCCGTACCCTGCACGAGCAAGGCCCGCGACGGATTTCTCCGTTTTTTGTGCCTGGCTCGATCATCAACATGATTTCCGGCTTTCTGTCTATCCACCTGGGTACACAGGGGCCTAACTACGCCATCGCCACAGCCTGTACCACCGGTACGCACTGTATTGGCATGGCGGCGCGCAATATTGCCTACGGCGAAGCCGATGTGATGATTGCCGGTGGTGCCGAAATGGCCGCTTGTGGTCTGGGTATGGGTGGCTTTGGTGCCTCCCGTGCGCTGTCGACCCGCAACGACGATCCGACCCGTGCCAGTCGTCCGTGGGACAAAGGCCGTGACGGTTTTGTGCTGTCCGATGGTGCCGGTGCGCTGGTGCTCGAAGAGCTTGAACACGCCAAGGCGCGTGGTGCGACCATCTACGCCGAACTGATCGGTTTTGGCATGAGCGGTGACGCCTTCCACATGACTTCGCCTCCGGCTGACGGTGCGGGTGCGGCACGCTGCATCACCAATGCCTTGCGCGATGCTCAGATCAACGCCGACCAGGTACAGTACATTAACGCCCACGGCACCTCGACGCCTGCCGGTGACCTGGCGGAAGTTTCGGCTATCAAGTCGGTGTTCGGTGATCACGCCTACAACCTGGCCGTGAGTTCGACCAAGTCCATGACCGGTCACCTGTTGGGTGCTGCCGGTGCGGTCGAGGCGATCTTCAGCGTACTGGCCATCAACAGCCAGATTGCTCCGCCGACCATCAACCTCGACGAGCCTGATGAAGGCTGCGACCTGGATTTCGTGCCGCACACTGCGCGCGAAATGCCGATCGACGTGGTGCTGTCCAACTCGTTCGGCTTTGGTGGTACCAACGGCTCGCTGGTGTTCCGCCGGTACGCCGAGTAATGCAAAGCTGGGTCGACGGTCAACCGGCGAGCGCCCTGGCGTCGCTTAAAGACCGTGGGCTGGCCTATGGCGATGGGCTATTCGAGACCATCGCCGTCAAGGCCGGTACGCCGTTGCTGCTGGAGCTGCACCTGCAGCGTCTGGCGCAAGGGTGTTCCCGGCTGGCAATTGTTGCGGATCAAGCACTGATCCGCAGCGAATTGCTGGCTTATGCGCAAGCGATGGGCGAAGGCGTGCTCAAGCTGATCCTGACCCGTGGCGACAGCCAGCGCGGTTACGGTATATCCCCCGGGGCGATGCCTCGAAGAATTCTGCAAGCCAGCCCGGCGGCTGCCTGGCCTGAAGCCAATGCGCTGTCCGGTATCAGGCTGTTCGACTGTACCACCCGTCTGGCCGAGCAACCGCTATTGGCCGGGCTCAAACACCTTAATCGACTCGAGCAGGTCATTGCGCGATCCGAATGGCAAGACCCGGCCTGTGCCGAAGGCTTGATGCGCGATACCTCGGGGCGGGTGATTGAAGGTGTGTTCAGCAATCTGTTTATTGTGCGTGACGGGGTTTTGCTGACTGCCGATCTGCGCCGCTGCGGCGTGGCCGGCGTGATGCGGGCTGCACTGCTGGCCGAAGCCGGGCGCCTGGGTATCCCTTGCCATGTTACGGACATCAGCCTGGCGCAGTTGCAGCAGGCCGATGAAGTCTTCCTCTGCAACAGCGTATATGGCATTTGGCCTGTGAGCGCATTTACAGACGTAAGCTGGTCGGTGGGGCCGCTGACCCGTAAACTGCAAGGCATTGCTCGCACCCTATTGGATGTCTGATTCGTGAAACGTAAAATCTTGGTGCTGCTGGAGACAGGTCTGGTGCTGGCGGGCTTGCTGCTGGGCGCCAGTGCCTGGAAGCTCAATTCGGCGCTGGACCAGCCGCTCAACCTGACGCAAGAGCAATTGCTCGATGTACCGGCCGGCGCCACGCCGACCGGAACCTTCAATCGACTGGAAGCTGACGGTACCCTGCAAGACGCATTTTGGTTGCGCCTTTACTGGCGCTTTAACCTTGAAGGCCAGCCTTTGCACAGCGGCGAATATCGCATGACCCCAGGCATGACCGCCCAGGAGCTGATCGGTGTGTGGCAGCGTGGTGAAGTGGTGCAATACAGCCTGACCCTGGTTGAAGGCTGGAACTTTCGCCAGGTGCGTAGCGCTCTAGCCAAACACGAAAAAATCGAACAGACACTCGACGGCCTGAGCGACAGCGAAGTCATGGCCAAACTCGGGCACGAAGGGGTATTCCCGGAAGGGCGGTTTTTCCCGGACACCTACCGCTTTGTGCGCGGCATGACCGATGCCCAGTTGCTGGAAAAGGCCTACGACCGTCTGGATAAAGTGCTGGCCCAGGAATGGGAACAGCGTGACCCTGGTGTGCCCTATGCCACGCCCTATGAGGCGCTGATCATGGCTTCTCTGGTGGAAAAAGAGACCGGTGTGCCAGAAGAGCGTGGGCAAATTGCCGGAGTTTTTGTGCGCCGGATGAAAATCGGCATGCCACTGCAAACTGATCCTACGGTGATCTACGGTCTGGGCGAACGATACAACGGCAAACTGACCCGCGCCCATTTGCGCGAGCCTACGCCCTACAACACCTACACCATTCCCGGTCTGCCGCCGACACCTATTGCCATGGTCGGGCGTGAGGCCATTCATGCCGCGCTGCATCCGGCCGATGGCACCAGCCTGTACTTTGTGGCCAAGGGCGATGGCAGCCACACGTTTTCCGACGACCTGGATGCACACAACTCCGCTGTGCGCGAATTCCAGATAAAACGTCGAGCTGATTACCGTTCGAGCCCCGCGCCGACTCCCGCTGCTGAACCGGCAAGCCCACCGGTCGAGCTGCAAGGCCCGAAAGACACTGATTAAGGATTGCTGCCTGTGACTGGCTTGTTTATTACCCTGGAAGGCCCCGAAGGCGCGGGCAAAAGCACCAACCGCGAATACCTGGCAGAGCGCTTGCGCGCCCAAGGCATTGACGTGGTGCTGACCCGCGAACCCGGCGGCACGCCCCTGGCCGAGCGTATCCGCGAGTTGCTGCTCACCCCCAGCGATGACGCGATGTGTGCCGACACCGAGCTGCTGCTGGTCTTCGCCGCCCGCGCCCAGCATCTGGCCGAAGTGATTCGCCCGGCACTGGCCCGTGGCGCGGTGGTGCTGTGTGATCGCTTTACCGATGCCACTTATGCCTATCAGGGCGGTGGCCGGGGCTTGTCCCATGAGCGAATCGCCACCCTTGAGACCTTTGTTCAGGGCGCGTTGCGGCCTGACCTGACCCTGGTGTTCGATCTGCCCATCGAAGTCGGCATGGCCCGGGCCAGCGCCCGCGGTCGGCTGGATCGCTTTGAGCAGGAAGGTCGCACCTTTTTCGATGCCGTGCGCAGCACCTATCTTGGTCGCGCCAGGGCCGAGCCCGGGCGCTATCGCTTGATCGATGCCGGGCAAACCCTGGAGCAGGTGCAGGGCCAGCTCGACGCTCTGTTGCCGCAATTGCTGAGCATGCCCCGTGGCTGAGGCCTATCCATGGCAAGACGGCCTGTGGCAGCAGATGGCCGGGCGTGCACAGCATGCTCATGCCTATCTTCTGCACGGGCCGGCAGGCATCGGCAAGCGGGCGCTGGCCGAGCGGCTGATGGCCAGCCTGCTGTGCAAGCAGCCGGTCGGGCTTGAGGCCTGCGGGGTTTGCAAGTCCTGCTCGTTGCTCGCGGCGGGCAGCCACCCCGACAACTACATTCTTGAGCCTGAAGAGGCTGACAAGGCGATCAAGGTCGACCAGGTGCGTGATCTGGTCAGCTTTGTGGTGCAGACAGCCCAGCTGGGCGGGCGCAAGGTGGTGCTGGTCGAGCCGGTGGAGGCGATGAATATCAACGCCGCCAACGCCTTGCTCAAAAGCCTTGAAGAACCTTCGGGCAACACCATCTTGCTGCTGGTCAGCCATCAGTCCAGCCGTTTGCTGCCGACCATTCGCAGCCGCTGCGTGCAGCAGGCCTGCCCGTTGCCAAGTGAAGCGCTGAGCCTGGCATGGCTGGCCAATGCGCTGCCCGACACTGCCGAGGCCGAGCGGGTCGAATTGCTGACCCTGGCCGCAGGTTCGCCCCTGGTGGCCGCCAGGTTGCAGGCGCAGGGGGTTCGTGAACAGCGCGCGGCGGTGGTGGAGGGGGTCAAGAAATTGCTCAAGCGCGAGCTGTCGGCCAGTCAGCTGGCTGAAAGCTGGAAGGCCATCCCGCTGCTGTTGCTGTTTGACTGGTTCTGCGACTGGTCGAACCTGATCCTGCGCTATCAACTGACTCAGGACGAGGCCGGACTGGGGCTGGAAGACATGCGCAAAGTGCTGCAATACCTGGCGCAGAAGACTGCGCAGGACAAGGTTCTGAATATTCAGGACTGGATTCTTGCCCAGCGCCAGAAGGTCTTGAGCAAGGCCAACCTCAACCGTGATCTGTTGCTTGAAGCCCTGCTGGTGCAGTGGGCCGGCCTGCCCGGCCAGCGCTGATTTGACTGAATTGATAAGCAGGTAATTTTTGTATGTTGGTTGACTCCCATTGCCATCTCGATCGTCTTGATCTGAGCGCCCATGACGGTTCGCTGGATGCCGCCCTTGATGCTGCGCGTCTGCGGGGTGTCGGGCATTTTCTGTGTATTGGCGTAAGCGCCGACAACGCGGCCGATGTCAAAGCCCTGACCGAGCGCTATGCCGATGTGGACTGCTCGGTGGGCGTCCACCCGCTGGACGTACAGCCCGGTGCAGCTCCGGCGCTGGACTGGTTGTTGGGCGAGTTGAATCACCCGCGGGTGGTGGCCATTGGTGAAACGGGTCTGGACTACCATTACGAACCTGAAGCAGCCGATTTGCAGCAATTGTCGTTCAGGGTTCACCTGGAGGCGGCACAACAGACCGGCAAGCCGGTGGTGATCCACACCCGGGGTGCCCGCGCCGATACCCTGGCCATGCTGCGCGAGGCCGCATTGCCGCAGGCCGGTGTGCTGCATTGCTTTACCGAAGACTGGGACATGGCCAAGGCGGCGCTGGACATGGGTTACTACATCTCGCTGTCGGGGATTGTGACCTTTCGCAATGCCGATGCCCTGCGCGATGTGGCCCGTCAGGTACCTGCAGATCGCCTGCTGGTCGAGACCGACTCGCCTTACCTCGCCCCGATTCCCCATCGCGGCAAGCCAAACCTGCCGCAATACGTGCGTGAAGTCGCCGAGTTTCTGGCCATGTTGCGCGGTGAGTCCTACGAACGCTTTGCAGAGCAAACCAGCGAAAACTTCAAGCGCCTGTTCCCGCTGGCACGGGTCAGATGATTGCGTGACTATGTGGGAGCGGGCTTGCTCGCGATGGGATCGCTGCGGTGTGTCTGGTAAACCGAGTTGTCTGTATCGCGAGCAAGCCCGCTCCCACAGGTTTCGCGTTTAACTGAACAGCAGGCAAAAAAAACCCGGGCTCTGGGGAATCCGGGTTAAGACCATTAGGAGTAAAACAAAGGCGCACATTCCATTGCGGCCAATATCGGCGCAACACTTTGGGGGGGATGCCGCACCGACATCCTAAGTATTGGTCAGCTTTGTCGAACGTCCAGCCGCGGCTGGTCGTTTTTTAAACAGATTTGGAATACCGCAGCTTCGTTTGAGTGCTCATCAATTCGCGGGTAAATCGTTTGAACCCATCGATATGCAGGATGATCCGTGCAATTTAGCGTGACTAATGCATAATACTCCGCTTCGATTTTGACCCGAACAGACCTTTTCTTATGCATAAAGAACCCCGTAAGGTCCGTGAGTTTCGTCGCCGCGAGCAAGAAATTCTCGATACCGCGCTCAAGCTGTTCCTCGACCTTGGTGAAGACAGTGTCACCGTCGAGATGATTGCTGATGCCGTGGGTATCGGCAAAGGCACGATCTACAAGCACTTCAAGTCCAAGGCCGAGATCTACCTGCGCCTGATGCTCGATTACGAGCGCGATTTGAACGAACTGCTGCATTCCGCCGATGTGGATAAGGACAAGGAGGCGCTGTCGCGCGCCTACTTTGAGTTCCGCATGCGCGACCCGCAGCGCTACCGATTGTTTGATCGCCTGGAAGAGAAGGTGGTCAAGGGCAATCAGGTGCCTGAACTGGTCGAAGAGCTGCACAAGATCCGCGCTTCCAACTTTGAGCGCCTGACCCTGCTGATCAAGGGTCGCATCAGCGAAGGCAAGCTTGAAGACGTGCCGCCTTACTTCCATTACTGCGCGGCCTGGGCCCTGGTGCATGGTGCGGTAGCGTTGTATCACTCGCCGTTCTGGAGCAATGTGCTGGAAGATCAGGAAGGCTTCTTCCAGTTCCTGATGGACATCGGCGTGCGCATGGGCAACAAGCGCAAGCGTGACACCGACACCCCCGCAGTCGAGTAACCACGGCCTGTATTTGCCTTCATGGCTTATGGCCTTGGGGCTTATACTCAGGCTTGGGTCTTGCCAAAACCTGATTTATGAGTCAGGTTTTGCGGCGACCCATTTCCCCCGCGCCGGAGTCATCCATGATCGTTGATCGCCAAGGCAGACGTTTTCGCAATTTGCGTATCAGTCTGACCTCTGCCTGCAACTACGCCTGCACTTACTGTGTGCCCAACGGCAAACGGCTGGTGGCGGCGCAGGATGAGTTGTCGGCTGAAGCGATGGTGCGCGGGGTGGCTTACCTGATCGAAGCGGCAGGCATCGAGCGCTTGCGCATTACCGGCGGCGAGCCGTTGATCAGCCCCAAGCTCGAGACTTTTATGCGTGAGGTCGGTCAGCTCGGTCTGAGTGATATCAGCTTGACTACAAACGGTCAGTTGCTTGCGCGCAAGCTGCCGTTGCTGCTGGACGCGGGCATTGCTCGCATCAACGTCTCCCTGGATACCCTCGACCCTGAAGCATTCCGGCGCATTGCCCGTGGTGGCGATCTGGCGACCGTGCTCGACGGCATGGAGCAGGCCCGCGAGGCCGGGATCAAGATCAAGGTCAATATGGTGCCGCTGCGCGGGCAGAACCTGGACCAGGTCATGCCGTTGCTGGAGTACTGCCTTGAGCGTGGCTACGAGCTGCGTTTTATCGAGCTTATGCGCATGGGGCATCTGGCCAGTGATGGCAATGCTTTCCTGCAGCAGTTTGTCAGCCTGCAGCAGTTGTTGGCGTTGATTGGTGAGCGTCATGAGTATCTGCAGGCCGATGCCCCCATCGACGCCACTGCGGTGCGTTACCAGATTCCCGGGTACGGGTATTTCGGGGTCATTGCCAATGAAAGCGTGCCGTTTTGCCGGACTTGCTCGCGGTTGCGGCTGTCTTCGACGGGGTGGCTGCATGGTTGCCTGTCGTCGAGCAATCGGCACTTTGTGGGCGATCTGTTGAACAAACCGCGTCATCAGGCATTGCCGGCACTGCAAGGCTTGTTGATGAAAGCCCTGGGTGATAAGCAGGACGTGGCTTTCTCGGGTGGCGCTACGGTGATGAAAATCATCGGCGGCTAGAAGTCTTGTAGCCGCTGAGGAGCGAAGCGAGGCTGCGATCGGCGGCGCAGCCGTCGCAAAACCTGAGTGCGAGAACTATCTGACACACCGAGAAATTTGACCCTACGACGGCTGCGCCGCCGATCGCAGCCTCGCTTCGCTCCTCAGCGGCTACGGGGCTATAGGTTGTGCAAACTGGCGCGTAATCTGCATCTCGGGGCTATTCGCCGGTTTTTTGTCATCGGCTTCGGGAGAACGGGATGCGCAGTCTGTGGGTATTGCTGGCTTTTTTGACACTGGGCGGCTGCATGACCGTCAGCGATCTGGGTGAGGGGGCGCGCTATCAAATGAGCGACGCGGGCCTGCTCGATCACAGCAATACGCGCCGCAGCAATTCGCTGCGCATTCAACCTGATTCCTTTATCTATATCGCCCAAGGGCCTTTTGCGCCGATCGGCGATCCCTGTGTGCGGCCCAATATTGTTGCCGAAGAAGCCTTCAACGGTTTCGTCGAGTACTTCCCCATGGTGCGCCGGGCCAAGGAGCCTGTGGGGCTCGATCAGGCCATGACCGAGGCTCGCGGTTTCGGCGCACACTACCTGTTGTACACCCGCTTCGCCCGGGCCGATGACCGTATCGGCAACAGCGATGAATGGCTCGATCAGGAAGAGATCAGTCGCCTGGGCATCGACAGTGGGGTGATTCAGGTGATGTTGATCGAAACCAGCACCCAATATTTGATCGACACTGCCACCATTCGCAGCCGCGGCGGTTTGCTGACGTTCCATGACAACAAGCCCGCCGACCTGATTGGCCCGCCGCTCGCCAAATACGCCCGCAGCTTGATAGGCTTGAGCGATCAATAAGTCTAGGAGAGCACCATGAGCGAGCCGGTAGATGTCAGCAATTTGCTGGCGCAAATCCCCAGGGCCGACAAGGGGCTGCCGCCCGTTCATTTGTGGGATACGGCGTTTTGCGGTGATATCGACATGCGCATCGCCCGCGACGGCACCTGGTATTACATGGGTACGCCGATCGGCCGCAAACCTATGGTCAAATTGTTCTCCACCATCATTCGCCGCGACGGCGATGATTATTTCCTGATCACCCCGGTGGAGAAGGTCGGCATTCAGGTCGATGATGCGCCTTTTGTGGCAGTCGCCCTGGACGTGGAAGGGGTGGGGGAGCAGCAAGTGCTGCGCTTTACCACCAATGTCGATGAGTCGATCAGTGCTGGCAGCGAGCATTCGCTGCGCTTCGTCATTGACCCGGTCACCCAGGAACCTGCGCCCTACCTGCATGTGCGGCGCAATCTCGAAGCACTGATCCATCGCAATGTGTTCTACCAGTTGGTGGCGCTGGCGGTGGTGCGTGAAATCGACGGGCAGAACTGGCTGGGCGTGTGGAGTGCTGACGAGTTTTTCCCTATAGGCCTTGAGCCGTAACCTGCCTTGTAAGATTCCCTGCCTGTAGCTGCTGACGCGCTTTGCGAGTCAGCGGCTAAACGTTTGCGCTCTCAATTTGAAATCCCTAAATATGGGATGCGTATTTATATATTGAGATTTATTGCAATCACGGTTTATAGTCGCTCGCACTGGTTAACGGCATTCACTGCTAAAAACAAAACAGGTGAAGCGATGCAGGCGCAATTGATCGCGCTCGACTGGGGGACGACCTCCCTTCGTGCTTATTTACTCGGCTCCGCAGGGCAGGTGCTGAAAATGCGCGTCCTGGCCAGCGGCATCATGCACTTGCCGTCAACGCCACGGCTGGTAGCAGGCCACTGGTGTGCGAACGGCTTTGAGCTGGCCTTCGATGACGCCTGCGGCGACTGGCTCGTGGCTACGCCCGGCATCCCGGTCATCGCCTGTGGCATGGTCGGCAGCGCCCAGGGCTGGCGCGAAGCGCCTTACCGCGAAACCCCGGCCAGCCTCGCGGCATTGAGCACCGCCCTGCAGGTGGTGCGCAGTGTGCGTGGCTGCGATATCCATATCGTGCCCGGCGTGATTGAGCGCTCAACCCTGCCCAACGTCATGCGCGGCGAAGAAACCCAGGTACTGGGCGTGCTGCGCAGCCATCCGCATTTGAACCAGTGTTTGATCGGCCTGCCGGGCAGCCACTGCAAATGGGTGCAGGTGCAGGACGGCGCCGTGGTGCATTTCGATACCTTCATGACCGGCGAGCTGTACGCGGCCGTTTGCGAACACACCATCCTGGGCCGCACCCAGCAGCGTGTCGGGCAATTCGATGACGCCGCGTTCGACCGCGGCGTGCAGGTGGCATTGTCGCCGCAGGGCCGGCTCGGGCCGCTGTCGACCCTGTTCAGCGCCCGCACCCTGGGCCTGACCGGTCAGTTGAGCGCCACGCAGCAGCCCGACTATGTGTCAGGTCTGCTGATCGGCCATGAACTGATGGCGCTACGCCATAGCCTTGGCGAGCGGCCGCTGCCGACGATCATCCTGATCGGTAATACACAGCTGTGTGAACGCTATCAGCGGGCCCTGGGCGCCTGCGGGTTTGCGCTGGTGAGCCTGGCAGAGCAGGCCACCGAACAGGGTTTATGGCACCTGGCCCACGCGGCAGGGTTACTCCAACACACTCACCTGGAGGGCTGAGATGCTCAAGCAAGCACTGGCAACAAACGGATTGATCGCGATCCTGCGCGGTTTGCGCCCGCACGAGGCACAGGCCATCGGCAAAGTGCTGTATGACGAGGGCTTTCGTACCCTTGAAGTGCCGCTCAATTCCCCTGAACCCTATGAAAGCATCCGCATCCTGCGCAACACCTTGCCTGCCGACTGCCTGGTCGGTGCGGGCACGGTGCTTACCCCGGAGCAGGTCGCCCAGGTCAAGGCCGCTGGCGGACAGGTGATCGTCATGCCCCACAGCGATCCCAAGGTGCTGCGCGCGGCCAGGGCGGCCGGTCTGTATCTGTCACCGGGTGTGGCCACGCCCACCGAGGCCTTCGCCGCACTGGCCGAGGGCGCCGATGTACTGAAGATGTTCCCGGCCGAGCAAATGGGCCCGGCCGTGGTCAAGGCCTGGCTCGCCGTGTTGCCGGCCGGTACGTTGCTGATCCCGGTGGGCGGGATTACCCCGGACAACATGCAAGTGTTTGTGGATGCCGGGGTATCGGGTTTCGGGCTGGGTTCCGGCCTGTTCAAGCCCGGGATGAGCCCCGAACAAGTGGCGGTTCGCGCCAAAGCCTATGTAAATGCCTGGAATGCCCGGCGCCAGGCTGCCTGACTGGCGCTCTGGCACCCCATCGAACAAGAGAGACAAGACGATGAAAATCACCAAACTCACGACGTATCTGGTTCCGCCCCGCTGGTTGTTCCTCAAGATTGAAACCGACGAAGGCGTTACCGGCTGGGGCGAGCCCGTGGTCGAAGGTCGCGCCCATACGGTGGCTGCTGCAGTGGATGAGCTGTCCGATTACTTGATCGGCAAGGACCCGCGCAATATCGAAGACATCTGGACGGTGCTTTACCGCGGCGGTTTCTACCGTGGTGGCGCGGTGCACATGAGCGCCCTGGCCGGCATCGACCAGGCACTGTGGGACATCAAGGGCAAGGCGCTGGGAGTGTCGGTCAGTGATTTGCTGGGCGGGCAGGTGCGGGACAAAATTCGCGTGTATTCGTGGATCGGTGGCGATCGTCCGGCCGATACCGCCCGTGCGGCCAGAGAGGCGGTCAGCCGCGGCTTTACCGCGATAAAAATGAACGGCACCGAAGAGCTGCAGTTTGTCGACAGCTTTGAAAAGGTTGATCTGGCGCTGGCCAACGTGGCGGCGGTGCGTGATGCGGTGGGCCCCAATGTCGGCATCGGGGTGGATTTTCATGGTCGTGTCCATAAGCCCATGGCCAAGATCCTGATGAAGGAGCTGGACCCGTACAAACTGATGTTTATCGAAGAACCGGTACTCAGCGAAAACTACGAGGCGCTTAAAGAGCTGGCACCGCTGACCAGCACGCCGATTGCTCTGGGCGAGCGGCTGTTTTCGCGCTGGGACTTCAAGCGGGTGCTCAGCGAAGGCTATGTGGACATTATCCAGCCGGATGCGTCCCATGCCGGCGGGATCACCGAAACCCGCAAAATCGCCAACATGGCCGAGGCCTATGACGTGGCGCTGGCCTTGCACTGCCCGCTGGGGCCGATTGCGCTGGCGGCGTGCCTGCAACTGGATGCCGTTTGCTACAACGCTTTTATCCAGGAACAAAGCCTGGGCATCCATTACAACGAAAGCAACGACCTGCTGGACTACATCAAGGACCCGGCCGTGTTCGACTACGACAAGGGTTTTGTGAAGATCCCCAATGGCCCGGGCCTGGGCATCGAGATCAACGAAGAGTACGTGCAGGAGCGGGCGTTGACCGGTCACCGCTGGCGCAACCCGATCTGGCGCCATGCCGATGGCAGTTTTGCCGAGTGGTGAGTTGTTCACCCGACTCGTAGCAGCTGCCACAGGCTGCGACCGGCGACGAAGTCGTCGTAAATCCAGGTTGTGGGATCTTCCGGAAATAAGGTGATCTCAGGCTTTACGATCGCTTCGCAATCGGACGTCGCCTACGGCAACCGCTACGGATTTAAAGACCTCAATAAACATAAGAAAGAGGCAAGCCCATGTCATCTGCAAGCACTGTCGCGCCCGCGATTCTGGTGGCGCCGAGCCGCAAGCGTTTTTTCATCATGGTGTTGTTGTTTATCACCGTGGTCATCAACTACCTGGACCGCAGTAACCTGTCGATCGCCGCCCCCGCACTGACCAGCGACCTCGGCATCGATCCGATCCACGTCGGGCTGATTTTCTCGGCCTTTGGCTGGACCTACGCGGCCATGCAAATCCCCGGTGGCTGGCTGGTGGACCGGGTGCCGCCGCGCATTCTCTACAGCGTCGCCTTGCTGCTGTGGTCGGTGGCCACGGTGATGCTCGGCTTTGCCGCGAGCTTTATCGCCCTGTTCGTCTTGCGCATGGCAGTGGGTGCGCTGGAAGCCCCGGCCTACCCGATCAATAGCCGGGTGGTGACCACCTGGTTCCCCGAGCGCGAGCGCGCTACGGCCATTGGCTTTTACACCTCCGGGCAGTTTGTCGGCCTGGCGTTTCTGACCCCGGTCCTGGCCTGGCTGCAACATCAATGGGGCTGGCACATGGTGTTTGTCAGCACCGGCGTTGTGGGGATTGTATGGGCCGTGATCTGGTATGCGGTTTACCGCGAACCCCGTGAGTTCAAGGGCGTCAACCAGGCGGAAATCGACCTGATCGCCGAAGGTGGCGGGTTGGTGGATATCCAGAGCCAGACCGCCAAACGCAAGGCACCGTTCAGCTGGCTGGACCTGGGGATCGTGCTCACCAAACGTAAACTGTGGGGCATTTACCTGGGGCAGTTCTGCCTGAACTCGACACTATGGTTCTTCCTGACGTGGTTCCCCACCTACCTGGTGAAATACCGCGGCATGGACTTTATCAAGTCCGGCCTGCTGGCTTCCCTGCCATTTCTGGCGGCTTTTGTGGGCGTGCTGTGTTCGGGTTTTTTCTCCGACTGGCTGATCCGGCGCGGTTACTCGGTGGGCTTTGCCCGTAAGTTGCCGATCATTGGCGGGCTGCTGATTTCCACGTCAATCATTGGTGCCAACTTTGTCGAGTCCACGTCTCTGGTGATTGCGTTCCTGGCACTGGCCTTCTTCGGCAACGGACTGGCGTCAATCACCTGGTCGCTGGTGTCTACCCTGGCTCCGGCGCGGCTGCTGGGCCTCACGGGCGGGGTGTTCAACTTTGTCGGCAACCTGTCGGCGATCACTACACCGATAGTGATCGGCTTTTTGGCCACCGGCGACTCCTTTGCCCCGGCTATCACCTATATTTCGGTGCTGGCGTTGCTGGGGGCGCTGTCCTACATCCTGCTGGTGGGCAAGGTCGAGCGGATCGAGCTGTAGCCGCCGACGGGCCGGGCGACCATAATGCTGCCCGGCTCTCACCCCTCAATGCAAAGGCTGGCTATGCAGGACGACACCACGAAAATCGCTCCGACCGGTACTCAAACCTTGCTCCGCGGCCTGGCGGTGGTGCAGGCTGTGGCCAATGGCGCGCGTGACCTCAAGGACATCGCCCGGGTGATCGGGACCACGCGCAGCACCACCCATCGCCTGGCCAGTTGCCTGGTGGACGAGCGTTACCTGCGAGTGTTGCCCAAAGTGGGCTATCTGCTGGGGCCCAAGTTGATTGAGCTGGGTTTTCAGGCCCGTGAAGAGCTGCCGTTGGTGACGCTGGCCGAACCTTATCTGGATCAGTTGTCGGCGTTGACCGGCGATACCATTCATTTGGCGGTGCGCGAGGGGGATGAGGTGCTGTACCTGCACAAGAACCCGGGGCGAAATGGCCCGGAGATGCGCTCACGGGTAGGGCATCGCATGGCGATGGCACGCACGGGTATTGGCAAGGCCATGTTGCTGGATGCGTCCCTGGACGAATGGCGGCGCCTGTATGAAGCCGGTCAGAGCGCAGGCGGAAAAAACCCGTTGTGGCCCGATCATCAGGAGCCGACGTGGGAGCAGTTCGTGGAGCGTATGCGCAGTTATGTGGCGGGGGGGTATGCATTCGACCTGGAAGACAACGAACCGTCGATCCGCTGTGTGGCGGCGCCCATACGTGATGCCAGCGGGCAGATCGTCGCGGCCATCAGTATCGCCAGCACTGTGCCGTATATGCCCCATGAGAAAATGACCGGGTTGATCCCGGTCATTACCCATGCGGCGCAGCAGATATCGGCGGAGTTGGGCGGCTAAAACCCTTGGCTTAGGCTTTCAGGGTTTTCATATCGATCACAAAGCGGTATTTCACATCGCCTTTGACCACGCGCTCAAAGGCTTCGTTGATGTTTTTGATGTCGAGCATTTCGATATCGCAGGTAATCCCGTGCTCGGCGCTGAAGTCGAGCATTTCCTGGGTTTCAGCAATGCCGCCGATCAGCGAACCGGCCAGTACGCGACGCTTGAACACCAGGTTGAAGGCGTTCAGTGCCGGCTCGACCGGCTCGATCAGGCCCACCAGAATGTGTACGCCGTCAAACGTCAGGGTTTCGAGGTACGGGTTCAGGTCGTGCGGCACCGGAATGGTGTCCAGCAGGAAGTCGAAATGCCCGGCAGCGGCTTTCATCTGCTCGGCATCGGTGGACACGATCACATGGTCGGCGCCCTGGCGGCGTGCTTCTTCAGCCTTGGCTTCGGAGCGGGTGAACAGGGTGACTTCTGCGCCCAGGGCCTTGGCGAACTTGATGCCCATATGGCCCAGGCCACCCATACCCAGAATACCGACCTTGTCGCCCGCTTCCACGCCGTAGTGAACCAGTGGCGAGTAGGTGGTGATGCCGGCACACAACAGAGGTGCGGCGCTGGCCGGGTCGAGGTTTTTCGGGATGCTCAGCACGAAGTGTTCGCTGACGACCATCTTGTCCGAGTAACCGCCCATGGTCAGGGTGCCGTCGATGCGGTCCGGGCTGGCGTAGGTTTGGGTCATGCCTTCCAGGCAGTATTGCTCCAGGTCTTCCTGGCAGGCCGAGCAGGTACGGCATGAGTCGACCATGCAGCCCACACCGACCAGATCACCGACCTTGTGCTTGGTGACTTTGTCGCCAACGGCGGTGACCTTGCCGATGATTTCATGGCCCGGCATCAGCGGGTAAGTCGCGAAGCCCCAGTCATTGCGCGCCTGGTGGATGTCGGAGTGACAGACACCGCAATACAGCACTTCGATCGAGACGTCGTCCGGTCGCGGTGCGCGACGGTTGAACTGCATGGGCGCCAGTGGGGCCTTGGCATTCTGGGCGGCATAACCGATAGCGTTATAAGTAACAGTGGACATGAGAACCTCGCGAAACGTTGACTGTGAACAGGGCGCAATTTTGCGCTTACATGTCTTTCAGGACTATGACGATTCCTCCGCCAGTCATGCCTAATACTCCGGATTGACGGGGTGGCTGCCATTTTGTTGGCCAATTCTGCGAAGATGCGGCTGTCTATTCCTCCTGCGAACCTTTCTCCATGCTTTTGACCCGTCACCGTGACGAGAACGCCGCTCTGGTGTCTCTGATCGAACCGCTGGCGACACAAACCGGTTTTGTGTCGACCTTGTTGCCCGAAGTCCGGGTGGTTTCTGCCTGCCGGGTAGTAGCCCGAATGCCGCAGATTTATGAGCCTAGCCTAATGGTGATTGCTCAAGGCAGTAAGTTGGCCTATCTGGGCCAGCGCACCCTGGAATACGGTGCCGGACATTATCTGGTGCAGGCGCTGGCGGTGCCTTTTGAGTGTGAAACCTTCGCTTCGGAAGAAATGCCATTGCTGGGTGTTGCTATCAGCATCGACCGAGCGGTACTGGGCGAGTTGGTACTGGCCATGGGCCTGGCCCCTGACCGCAGTGCAGTTGCACAAACTCCGGAGTCGATGACCTCGGCGGTGCTGGATGACGATATGCGCCAGGCGGTTGAGCGCCTGTTGCGTTGCCTGCACGACCCTCTGGAGTGCCGGATCATGGGGCAGGCGAGGTTGCGCGAGGTGCTGTTCGCGGCCTTGCGGGGGCCGCAGGCGGGTGTGTTGCGGGCTTTGGTTGAGCAGCAAGGGCAGTTTGCCCGGGTGGCGGCGTCATTGAGCTACTTGCATGAACACTTCGCACAGCCGCTGAATGTCGAGACATTGGCCCGTTGCGCGAATATGAGCGCGTCGACCTTTCATGAGCATTTCAAGCGCAGCACCTTATTGTCGCCGGTGCAGTACCTCAAACGTTTGCGGCTGTTGCGGGCGCAGCAGTTGCTATTGAGTGAGGGGTTGGGTGTGGCGCAGGTGGCGGAGCGAGTGGGTTATCAGAGTACTTCGCAGTTCAGTCGTGAGTACAAGCGTTACTTCGAGCGCAGCCCGGGGCATGAAGGGGACACCTGTAGCCGCTGACGAGCGGAGCGAGGCTGCGATGGGCGGCGAAGCGGCCCCAATATTTTGAAGGCCCTTCGGTCCTTATCGCAGCCTCGCTCCGCTCGTCAGCGGCTACAGGGCCTTTTGACTTACATGTTCGGGTAAGTCGGCCCGCCGCCACCTTCCGGGGTTACCCAGGTGATGTTCTGTGACGGGTCCTTGATGTCACAGGTTTTGCAGTGCACGCAGTTTTGCGAGTTGATCTGGAAGCGCTTCTCGCCGCTTTCCTGGGTGATCACTTCGTACACACCCGCCGGGCAATAACGCTGCGCAGGCTCGTCGTAGAGCGGCAGGTTAACGCTGATCGGGATGCTCGGGTCGCGCAGCTTGAGGTGGCACGGCTGCTCTTCTTCATGGTTGGTGCTGGAGATAAACACCGAGCTGAGCTTGTCGAAGCTGAGCTTGCCGTCCGGTTTCGGGTAGTCGATCTTCTTGCAGTCTTTGGCCTGTTTCAGACACGCATAGTCCGGCTTGGTGTCGTGCAGGGTAAACGGCAGCTTGCCGCCGAAGATGTTCTGGTCCATCCAGTTGAAACCGGCGCCCATGATCGGGCCGAACTTGTGCATTGCCGGGCCGAAGTTACGGCTGGCAAACAGTTCGTCGAACAACCAACTGGCTTTGAAGGCTTCAACGTAAGTGTCGAGTGCATCACCGCCTTCGGAGCCAGTCAGCAGCGAGTCAGCCACGGCTTCTGCTGCGAGCATGCCGGACTTCATTGCGGTGTGGCTGCCCTTGATCTTCGCTACGTTCATGGTGCCCAGGTCGCAACCGATCAGTGCGCCACCGTTGAAGACCATTTTTGGCAGCGAGTTCAGGCCGCCCTTGGCCAGGGCCCGTGCGCCGTAGCTGATGCGTTTGCCGCCTTCCAGGTACTGTTTGAGTACCGGGTGGTGCTTGAGGCGCTGGAATTCGTCGAATGGCGACAGGAAGGTGTTGCTGTAAGACAGGTCAACGATCAGGCCGACTACTACCTGGTTGTTTTCCAGGTGATACAGGAAAGAACCGCCGGTGTTTTCGCTGCTGATAATGTCCAGCGGCCAGCCAGCAGTGTGCACCACCAGGCCTGGCTGGTGTTTGGCCGGGTCGATTTCCCAGATTTCTTTCAGGCCGATACCGTAGTGCTGGCTGTCGGCGTCGCTGTCGAGCTTGAAGCGCTCGATCAGTTGCTTGCCCAGGTGACCGCGGCAGCCTTCGGCGAACAGGGTGTACTTGCCACGCAGTTCCATGCCCGGGGTGTACAGGCCTTCCTTGGGGTTGCCTTCGCGGTCAACGCCCAGGTCGCCGGTGATGATCCCGCGCACCACATTGTTTTCGTCGAACAGCACTTCTTGAGCAGCGAACCCCGGGTAGATTTCTACGCCCAGGTTTTCGGCCTGCTGTGCCAGCCAGCGGCACAGGTTGCCCAGGGAGATGATGTAGTTGCCTTCGTTGTGCATGGTTTTTGGCACAAACAGGTCTGGCACCTTGGTCGCGGTGCTGTCGCTGCGCAGTACATAAATATCGTCGCGGGTAACGGGAGTGTTGAGCGGAGCGCCGAGCTCTTTCCAGTCCGGGAACAACTCGTTCAGGGCGCGAGGTTCAAAGACCGCACCGGACAGGATATGAGCACCGACTTCGGAGCCTTTTTCAACCACGCAGACGCTGATTTCTTTACCGGCTTCGGCGGCCTTCTGCTTCAGGCGGCAGGCGGCGGACAAACCGGCAGGGCCGGCGCCGACGATGACCACGTCGAATTCCATGTATTCGCGTTCCACAGGTTCTCTCCTACTCAAGGCTCAACGGTATTTTTCTAATTGGAGGTTTGGCGTTTCATCCATTATTCCCTCGACGCAGGCCAAGGACGCAATGGATGAGGCGCCGCTCTCTCTATGAGGTCGGGCATTATATCTACACCACTGGCAGGGTCCAATACAAACGTTTGTTTGAATTCACTGCAACCCAGACAAATCAAAGACGCGCGGCTTAAAACTGGCCCATTTGCTGTATTGACCGCAAATGGTGTTCCGGTCAAGATACGGTCGGTTTTGCGCTCGCCGTAGGCTGATTGTTGGTTTCAAGAGCACCTCTAAAGACAGGGCACAGGCATGAGCCAGTGGGAGCCTGCCATTTTTGCAGCGGAGTTTACACGTCCTTTTGGTGGATGACTTGTTAGTCACATCGGACAGACGGTCGCAGGGGCAGTCGCTGGTACCCGTCTATTAATAAGGCAACGATCTTTGGAGGTGCCCTTGTGCTGACGAGCATCAACCGCCAGGTTCGCCTAGGCGACTTTCTTTTCACCGGAGAGTAACGAGGAATCCATGAAGGTTCTTGTAGCTGTCAAACGAGTGGTCGATTACAACGTTAAAGTGCGCGTCAAAGCGGACAACTCCGGCGTTGACCTCGCCAACGTCAAGATGTCGATGAACCCCTTCTGCGAAATCGCCGTGGAAGAAGCCGTACGCCTGAAAGAGAAAGGTGTTGCGACTGAAATCGTCGTCGTCTCCATCGGCCCGACCACCGCTCAGGAACAGCTGCGTACCGCGCTGGCGCTGGGTGCAGATCGCGCCATTCTCGTCGAGTCCGCCGAAGACCTGACCTCCCTGGCCGTGGCCAAGCTGCTCAAGGCCGTTGTCGACAAGGAACAGCCACAGCTGGTGATCCTGGGCAAACAGGCCATCGACAGCGACAACAACCAGACGGGCCAGATGCTGGCTGCGCTGACCGGTTTCGGTCAGGGTACGTTCGCGTCCAAGGTTGAAGTGGCAGGCGACAAGGTTGCCGTGACCCGTGAAGTAGACGGTGGCGCGCAAACCGTTTCGCTGAGCTTGCCGGCGATCATCACCACCGACCTGCGTTTGAACGAGCCGCGTTATGCGTCCCTGCCAAACATCATGAAAGCCAAGAAAAAGCCGCTTGAAGTACTGACGCCAGACGCGTTGGGTGTTTCGACTGCTTCGACCAACAAGACCCTGAAAGTGGAAGCCCCGGCTGCACGCAGCGCGGGTATCAAGGTCAAGTCGGTGGCTGAACTGGTCGAGAAACTGAAAAACGAAGCGAAGGTAATCTAATCATGACTATCTTGGTAATCGCAGAACACGACGGCAAGGCACTGGCTCCGGCCACGCTGAACACCGTAGCCGCTGCCGCCAAAATCGGTGGCGACATCCACGTTCTGGTTGCAGGCCAGGGCATTGGCGCTGTAGCCGAAGCAACTGCGCAGATCGCTGGTGTGGCCAAAGTTCTGGTTGCTGATAACGCGGCTTACGCCCATCAGTTGCCGGAAAACGTTGCGCCATTGGTTGCAGAGCTGGGTGCTGGCTACAGCCATATCCTGGCCGCTGCCACCTCCAACGGCAAAAACATCCTGCCGCGCGTTGCTGCGCAACTGGACGTTGATCAGATCTCCGAGATCATTTCGGTGGTTAGCGCCGACACCTTCACTCGTCCGATTTACGCCGGTAACGCCATTGCCACCGTACAGTCCACTGCGCCGGTCAAAGTGATCACCGTACGCGCCACCGGTTTCGACCCGGTTGCTGCGCAAGGTGGTTCGGCAGCGGTTGAAGCGGTTGCAGCGGTTCACGATGCAGGCACTTCGTCGTTTGTTGGCGAAGAGCTGGCCAAGTCGGACCGTCCTGAGCTGACCGCAGCCAAGGTTGTGGTTTCTGGCGGCCGTGGCATGCAGAACGGTGACAACTTCAAGCTGCTGTACACCCTGGCTGACAAGTTGGGCGCTGCTGTTGGCGCATCCCGCGCCGCTGTGGACGCAGGCTTCGTACCCAACGACATGCAGGTTGGCCAGACCGGTAAAATCGTTGCGCCACAGCTGTACATTGCGGTCGGTATTTCCGGCGCGATCCAGCATCTGGCCGGGATGAAAGATTCCAAGGTGATCGTTGCGATCAACAAGGACGAAGAAGCACCGATCTTCCAGGTGGCCGATTACGGCCTGGTAGCGGACTTGTTCGAAGCTGTGCCTGAGCTGGAGAAGCTGGTTTAATCCAGTTGCTTCACTTATAAAGGGCCCGGTTACCGGGGCGTGGGGAAGGGTAGGGCACTCAGTGTCCTGCCTGTTTTCACAGCCCGGGTAACCGGGCTTTTTAATGCCTGTCAATTGTGTGGAGGGAGTGTAGGGTATGGATATGCGTCAGATCAGCAGGCTGCTGGCAGGGTTGGTGTTTTTGCCATTGCTGTCCGAGGCGGCGGGCAAATGCGAACGCCTGATCGTCACCGGCAGCCCCGATGCCCCGCCTTACCTGTGGCGTGATCCGGCCGACCCTGCCCATTTGATCGGCGCCAGTGCCGACCTGATCCAGCAGGCTGGCCACGAGCTGGGGATCAAGGTTGAAGTGCTCTATGGCGGCAAGCGTGCCCAGGCCCATGACGAGGTTCGTACCGGACGCATGGACTTGCTGCTCGATGCTCCGCTGACCGTGGCCGGGCTTTCTTCCTTCGATTACATCCACCCGCCGCTGGTGCGCAACGATTATCTGGTGTGGACGCGCAAAGATTCTCCCCTGATCTACGAAACGCCCGCAGACTTGCATGGGCACAAGGGCGCGGTCTCGGAAAAGGCCCGTTTAAGCGAAACCTTCAATGAGTTTGCCCGTCATCAACTGACCCTGGAGCCCCAGCCCGGGTTGACCCAGGCTTTTCAGAAGCTGCTGCTGGGGCAGGCCGAGTATGTACTGGCCGGTCGTTATGCCGGTATGGTCACTGCGCAAACCCTGGGCATCGCCGATGATTTGCTGGCACATCCGCAACCTGTCGATCAGCCAGGGCTGTTTTTGGCTGTTTCCCATGACTCAGCCTGTAATGAGCCGTGGTTGCGCGGACAGCTCGCCAAAAAGATGACAGAATTGCCCGCCTCCGGCCTGACCGAGGCGGTAGTGCAACGCAATCTGGAGCGGTGGAAAACCCAGCTGCAACAACCGCTCAGCGCCCCAAAACAGTAGGAATCCCTAGTGACAATTCGACCTCTTTTCGCTGCCCTGGCCGTTGTGGCTCTGGCGGGTTGTGCAGCCGATCCTGCGCCGAATGAACAATTGCGTTTGACCGAACAGGCTCTTGAGCAAGCCAGGGCCGTAGGCGCAAATGCCGATGATCTGGCGGAACTCAAACTTGCCGAAGACAAGCTGGCTCAAGCGCTGGCAGATATGGCAGATGAATCCTACAAAGACGCACGCATGCACGCTGAACAAGCCGAACTGGATGCCCGTTTGGCCGAAGCCCGCGTACTGACGCAAAAAAGCCAGGAACAATTGAACGTGCTCAATACCCGTATCACGCGCTTGCGCAAACAACTGGTGGAGGCGCAATGAACCTCACGTACAGAGCTTTAATGGGTGTGCTGGTTACTGGTTGCGTGAGCCTGACCGGATGCGCCGGGCATCACAACAGCGAGCAGGCCTTGCAACAGGCCAGTACGGATTTCCAGGCGGTCAAGGAAGACACCAGCGTGTTGCGCATCGCTCCCAAGGACGTGATCCGTTCCGGTGAATCCCTGGCGCGTGCCGACCGTTTATCCAGTTACTGGGGCAGCGGCGAAGACGTGGCTCATTATGCTTACTTGAGCCAGCGCTACAGCGAAATCGCCCGTGAACATACCCAGCAAGTGCTTAATGAAGAGCGCGCGGCCAAGCTCGAACTGGAACGTCAGCGCCTGCAACTGGCCTTGCGAGAGGCCAAATTGTTGAGTGTCCAGCAGCAAGGTCAGTGGCTGGAAGAGCAGATTGTCAGCCTGGCCACTACTCAGACTGATCGTGGTCTGGTCATGACCTTGGGCGATGTGCTGTTCGACACTGGTGATGACGAATTGAAAAACTCCGCCAATCGCACTGTGCTCAAGCTGGTGCAGTTTCTGCAGTTGAACCCCAGACGCATTGTACGCATCGAGGGTTACACCGACAGCACCGGCGGCAAGGAAGACAACCTCACTTTGTCCCGTGAGCGTGCGCAGGCTGTGGCGGATGTGCTGGTTGACCTGGGGATCGACGAAAAACGCATCCAGGTGGCAGGTTATGGCGATGAGTATCCCGTAGACGTAAACGCCACCGAGCGTGGCCGGGCGCAGAATCGCCGTGTTGAAATCGTCTTTTCTGACGAAAAAGGCCAATTGGGCGCAGCGCGGTAAACAGGCTCAACCCCGCAGTTGTAGCCGCTGACGAGCGTAGCGAGGCTGCGACCGGCTGCGTAGCAGTCGTAAAGCATTCAGCCTTATCGCTTTACGACGACTGCGTCGCCGATCGCAGCCTCGCTCCGCTCGTCAGCGGCTACAGAGGCTATCTGGACCCATACAGTTTGCCCCGCACGCGGGCTGTACGGCTGAGATAAGTGACAACTGTGCCCGTACACTTCTAAACTGTTCCGGTATTGTTCCCACAAAAATAAAGCCTGAACATCGAGTGCGGCGCCATGACCAACCTTTTGCTTTACCAACGTATCGCTCAGCAGCTGGCTGAAGATATCCGGCGTGGCGTTTATCAGCCGGGCGAGCGCGTGCCTTCGGTGCGCAAGATGAGCTCGCAGCTCAACGTCAGTCATGCCACGGTGTTGCAGGCCTACGCCAATCTTGAAGACCAGGGGTTGATTCGAGCACGGCCGCAGTCCGGTTATTACGTGCACCAGACCCCGGCACTTACCGCGCCCACTCCGGATATCGCCCGTGTCGAGCGCCCGGGGCTGGTCACCCGCAGCAGCATTATCCAGCAAGTCCTGGTCGAGTCCCGCCGCGAAGGTGTGTTCCCGCTGGGGGCCGCGGTGCCCAGTGTCGATTACTTGCCGGTGCGGGCGCTGCATCAGCAATTGGCCAAGGTCACGCGCTTTCACAGCCCGCGGGCGTTCAGCTATATGTTCAGCCCCGGCTTTGAGCCGCTGCGCCGGCAGGTAGCCATTCGTATGCGCGACGCTGGCGTGGTGGTTGACCCGTCTGAGGTCATTATCACCCACGGCTGTGTCGATGCCCTGCAAATGTCATTACGGGTGCTGACCCGCCCCGGTGACCTGATCGCGGCGGAGTCACCGACTTACTACGGCTTGTTGCAACTGGCCGATCTGCTGGGCTTGAAAGTCATCGAAATCCCCAGCGACCCGGCCACCGGCATGAGCCTTGAGGCCCTGCAACTGGCGGCCAACCAATGGTCGATCAAGGCCTTGGTGCTGACTACGCGCCTGAGTAATCCCCTGGGCGGGACCATGCCTGAAGAGCGGCAAAAGCAGCTGCTGCGCCTGGCTTCGGACTTTGATATCCAGATTGTCGAAGATGATATCTATGGCGAACTGATGTTTGAGGTCGGGCGGACCAAGGCTTTGAAAGCCTATGACCGTCTGGATCGAGTTATCTACTGTTCGAGCTTTTCCAAAACCCTGTCTCCCGGCGTGCGAATCGGCTGGATGATTGCGGGCAAGTTTCAGCAGGAAATCCAGCGCCTGCAAACCTTCACCACCCATTCGGCGTGCAGCGTGACCCAAATGGGCGTGGCCGCTTACCTTGAAAATGGCGGCTACGACCGCCATTTACGCTATATCCGCCAGGAATACAGAAAAAACCTCAGTGCTTTTCAGCTGGCAGTGCAGCAGCACTTCCCGGAAGGCACGCAGATGTCCCGCCCCAGCGGCGGTTTTATTCTGTGGGTCAGTTTGCCGGGCCGGGTCAACACCCAGGAGCTGCATGTGCGGGCGCTGCAACAAGGCATCAGTATCGCGCCGGGACTGATTTTCAGTAATACCGAGCAGTTCAATCATTGCATCCGGCTAAACTGCGGCACACCCTGGAACCGGGAAGCCGAGCGGGCCCTGATGACACTTGGCATGCTTGCCAGCCAGCTCTGCCAGGAAACGGCAGGCCTGTATGGTGGCTCGGCAATAGCTGGGATGGCATTTTGACTACAATTAACTTGTTCCCCTGTGCGTAAAGCGCGAGCATACGCACCTGAACCGTTAAAGCTGTGGGAGTTATGAAAGCGACATATTGTGCGAGTCTTGTATTGATGGGTGTTTTGGGTGCGCTCAATGCCATGGTTGCGACAGCAGCCCCGGTGCAACCTGCATCCACTTCTGCGCAGACGCAATCTGTCCATTCACAGGCCAAACCTTCCGTCAGCGAGAAAAGCACACCGGTCAAAAAGCGTGAGCCAATCGCCTCCAAATCGAAACCGGCCCATGAAATCGCCAAAAAGCCTTTGCCTGCTGCCAAGCTCGACTTGCGCCTGCCGCCCGAGATGGTCAAGCAACTGCGCCCCTTGGGTACGGTTCCCATGCCTGCGCACAAACCCTTGCTGCCCAACATGTTTGGCGAAAAGTCTGTCGAAGAAAGTCCTTTTCAGCTCAACGGGCGTTTGCTCAGCAATGAAATGGACCTGCAATTGCGCAATGAATATCGACACAATGAAATCGAAGGTGCGGCGCTGGATTTCGAGTTCAAACAATAAGTGCCGAGCGCTGAAAAACGGGCTTCTAAACTGACTGATCAGTCACCGTGATTTATCGGCACATTCTGCTGAACGGTCAATTTCAAACACCTGTTCCAACGAGTACTATCCCTTGTCATCAACACGCTTTGCCCCGAACGAGGAGCTGACGTCATGAATTGCCGTGAAGGCTGTGGCGCTTGCTGCATAGCCCCTTCCATCAGTACACCGCTGCCCGGCATGCCCAATGGCAAGCCTGCCGGGGAACGCTGCCTGCATCTTTCTGTCGACTACTTGTGCGGATTGTTCGGTCAGCCGCAACGCCCTGCGGTGTGCGGCGATTTCAAGGCAGATATCGAGGTGTGCGGCAGCAGTCGGGAAGAGGCCATCAACCTGATCGGTTGGTGGGAGCAGGTGACTGCGGCCTAGCGTGTTGGTGTCCAGTGAACAAACCTTCAACAATAAGGAATAAGACAATGGGTTCGTTGCATAGAGTGGCATTGGTATGTGGTTTGAGCGCTCTGCTGGTGGGTGTGGCTCAGGCTGAAGACTGGAAAGTCGCCAAGGATCAGGACGGCATCAAGGTGTCGCTGAGTGAGGTTGCCGGTTCCCAGTACAAGGCGTACCAGGGCGTGACCACCATCAAGGCGCCACTGGCCAAAATCAGCAAGTTGCAGGAAGACGTGGCCAGCGCTTGTACCTGGATCCATGAGTGCCAGTCGCAAAAGCTGCTCAAGCATGAAGGCGACCAGAGCTGGACTTACACCCAGTTCAAGACACCGTGGCCGGTAACCCCGCGTGATTCGGTGCTGTTGGTAACCTCTGCCCAGGGCGCAGACGGCAGCCTGACCCGCACGCTCAAGGGCCTGCCGACCTATGTTCCGGAAGAAAAGGGCTTTGTGCGGGTTGCCCAGGTAAACGGCTTCTGGAAGCTGGTACCCAAAGGCGACAACCTGACCGAAGTGACCTATCAGGTACACACCGAGCCGGGCGGCAGCGTGCCTTCCTGGTTGGCCAACAAGTTTGTGGTCGATGCGCCTTTCAATACCCTCAAAGGGCTGAAAGAGCGCGCTGAAAAGCCGTAACTCACAGCAGCGCAAGCCGGGTCCTGGACAGCGCATCTGTCCGGGTACCGGGCGCGGTTTTTTCCGACAAACGAAAAAACCTGTTGAAATTCATGGCTTGCCCCCTTGGCAGATCCCGCACCCTGGAGCTACTCTGCAACCAGACCAGCGAAGTAATCGACTGGCTCTGATCTTGTTTGCTACATGCTTATTTCTTCCCTTGTCACGGCCCGACTGTTGCCGAAGGGGAGCGCTGAATGTCTATCCATTGCGAGGAGGACGTTTCATGAGCACAGCCCATCAAGAAGACCTCAGCAGCTATGTGCTGCGCCGCATGAAAGAAGGCGGTTTTGATTTTTCACGTATCCATCCCATCGAGTTTTACGCGATCTTTCCGGACGAGGAACGGGCGCGCAGAGCTGCACAAAAATTTTGTGGTGAGTCCCTGAATGCGCAGATCAATGTGCGAGATGACGGTGCCTGGCATCTGGAGTTGAGCAAGGTGATGTATGCCACCTATGGAGGAATCGGCGATTTTGAGCAGGACTTTGAAGCAGTAGTGGTGCCGCTGGGCGGGATTATCGAAGGCTGGGGCGTCAAGCAGGAGGTGCGTGGCCTGCTCAATTGAAAGGCGTTTGATTGTTTCGCGGCTGGCCCAAGGGCTGGCCGTTTTGCTTTTTTCGCCATGGCCTCAAGCCCGCGAAGACGCGCAGGGCTGCACGTCTTCGGCATATTGGCGTGTCTTTAACCGATAACCTTGGTCAGGTTTGGCAAGATCAGCAGCAAGGTGGTAGCGAAGAGGATAAGACCGGCTTGGCGTACTTTCGTATGTTTGAACATGGCTATCTGCCTTTTTTTGTTTTTCCTGAACGACAATGCCTGCGCCAAGAGATCAATGCCTCGAAAAGAAAGCGACCCTAGCGACAGGGTTAACATTAGAGCCCTCATAAGACATGGCTTAGAACCCTTTAACATCATCCAAGTGCAGTAAGTTTCTAAAACGCTATTAGGTTTTCTACACCTGAGCTGCCAACCCGTATCTAGACGCAACGGGCCCATCAGGCGTCCATATTCTTAGCCCCCTACCGTTCGTCAGGGAGTGCAGGGCAGTCCTGTTTTGTCCTACAAAAGGCCCCGTTTTCAAGGGCTGAAAGGCGATTGCCACGTTCAGTACTTGCCAGCAAATAGCCTTTCAGGGCAGGCTCAGGTCTGTTGTGATCATTACTTTCGCCTTTATCGTGCCAGGTACTTTTATGTCGCTACGCATCTGCATTCTGGAAACCGACATTCTGCGTCCAGAGTTTGTTGATCAATATCAGGGCTACGGGCAAATGTTCGTGCGCCTGTTCTCCACGCAGCCAATCGCGGCACAGTTCACTGTTTTCAATGTCATGCATGGCGAATATCCGTCTGATGACCAGACGTTCGATGCTTACCTGGTTACCGGCAGCAAGGCGGATTCATTTGGCAGCGATCCGTGGATTCAAACGCTCAAGACTTACTTGCTGAGCCGTTACGAGCGCGGCGACAAATTGCTGGGTGTGTGTTTTGGCCATCAATTGCTGGCGCTGCTGCTGGGCGGCAAGAGCGAGCGTGCCACCCAGGGGTGGGGCGTAGGTACCCATCAGTACAAATTGGCGGCCAAGGCGCCGTGGATGAGCCCTGTGGTTGAAGACCTGACGCTGCTGATCAGCCATCAGGATCAGGTCACAGCCCTGCCGGAGAACGCCACGGTTATTGCATCCAGCGAATTCTGCCCGTATGCCGCCTACCACATCAATGATCAGGTGCTGTGCTTCCAGGGCCACCCCGAGTTTATCCACGACTATTCGCGGGCCCTGCTTGACCTGCGCCAGGAGCATCTGGGCGAGCAGGTCTACAGCACCGGTATCGCCAGCCTGGGCCAGGACCATCATGGCCGCACCGTTGCCGAGTGGATGATGCGATTTGTATCCCACAAGCCGCAGACTGCCTGATATCCGGCTCGATACCTGTGGGAGCGGGCTTGTTCGCGATTGGGTCTATGCGGTTTGGCGGAAAAACCGCGTCGTCTGAATCGCGAGCAAGCCCGCTCCCACAGGGGCGGGGGTTAGAGCCAGCCAGACCGCTTGAAGCTGGTCCACAGGGTAGTCACGCCCACCGCAATAAACCCCAGCACACCGAAATAGCCGTAATGCCAGGTCAATTCCGGCATGTTCTGGAAGTTCATCCCGTAAATCCCCGCCACGGCAGTGGGGAACGCCAGGATGGCCGCCCATGCGGCGAACTTGCGCTGTACATTGCTTTGGCGTGACGATTCCAGCAACACGACGATTTCAATGGTCTGGGTGGCAGCATCGCGCAGGTTGGTGAGGTCTTCCATCTGCCGGGTGACGTGAATCTGCACATCACGAAAATACGGACGCATGTTCTTGTCGATAAAGGGGAAGGTCAGGCGCTGCAGTTCTTCGCTGATCTCGACCATGGGTGCCACATAGCGGCGCAGGCGCAGTACATCGCGTCGCAGGCCATGCAGGTGGATGATATCGGCCTCATTCAGGGCATTGCCCATGATGCTTTGCTCGAGCTGTTCGATTTCGGCGTGGATGGCTTCGCTGACCGGCTGATAGCTCTCGGTGACGAAGTCGAGCAGGGCATACAGCACAAAGTCCTCGCCATGCTCCAGCAGCAGCGGCCGTGCTTCGCAACGCTGGCGCACGGCTTTGTACGAGGCTGAATGGCCGTTGCGGCTGGTGATGATGTAGCCGTTGCCAGCAAAGATATGGGTTTCGACAAACTCCAATTTGCCTTCATGGCGAATCGGCGAATAGATCACGATAAACAGCGCATCGCCAAAGGTCTCAAGTTTGGGCCGGCTGTGCTGCTCAAGGGCATCCTCGATGGCCAGTTCATGCAGGTTGAACTGGCGTTGCAAGTTGCTCAGCTCTTGCGCGTCGGGTTGCTCCAGGCCAATCCAGACGAAGTGCCCGGGCTTTTTCGCCCACTCAATGCCTTCGTCCAGTGTGATATTGGTGACTTTCTTGCCTGCGTTGTACACCGCAGCAGCAACAACTCTCCCCATAGTTCTAATCGCTTCTTCTTCAAAGGGTTATGGCGCAAATATGCAGCTTAGCGCGCAATTCACCACTTTGAGGCGACAAAGGCTCATTGGTTCGGATTGGATGCTGTCGCGTTGCCTCCTGCCATGGGTGGCACGTGACGGTTTTGCTGACTTAGCAGTTCGCGGTCCATGGCTTCGATGCACTCGCGCATTTGTTCATGGCACTGCTCCATCAGACGCGGAATATCATCCAGGGTCAGGCCCGCCGTCGGGATTGCCGGCAATGAGCGAATCTGGATATCGGCACTGTGCCAGCGGTTGAGCTGCAGATGCTGGCTATAAGTGCTGACGCACACCGGCACGATCGGCACCCCGGCAGTGATTGCCATCTGGAATGCGCCTTTCTTGAAAGGCAGCAGGGTTTTGCCCAGGTTGCGCGTGCCCTCCGGGAAGACCCAGATCGATGTGTCCTTCTCTTGCAGGGTGCGCGTTGTCGTCAGCATCGATTTGCGCGCTTTCTGGGCATTGCCGCGATCGATCAGCACGTTGCCTGCCAACCAGAACAGTTGGCCGAACAAAGGCACCCACTTCAGGCTTTTTTTGCCGATGCACACCGTGCGGCGCGGCACTACGTTGCCGAACACAAACAGGTCGTAGTTGGACTGATGATTGGCGATCACCACGCAGCTTTGCGGCTTGTCCATCAACGGCCCGACTTCGGTCTTGAGCTTATAGCCCAGGATCCATCGTGATGGCCATGCATACAGGCGCGCGCACAGGCGGCTGTTGTCAGGGTTGAAGGGGCGGCATATGCCCAGCAAGACACCCAGTACGCCTGCGAGCATAAAATGCAGACACATCAACAACATGCGTATCGAAAGTAGCATTTACAGGCTCGCGAAAACAAAAGACGGCGCAGTGTACGGATGTGCACTGTATTCAGCAATTACCCCGATACAAGTAGGAGATGGCTGAAGTTTTAGCATTTGTTTCAGCAAACGCTGTAAGAAGCGGCCTAGAGGTGTTCCGGGGAGATTTCAGCTGGGCGCAGAGGGAGGGGGGCTTCCGATTGCAGGGTGCAATCGGAGGCGTTTTTTCAGGGGCAGGCTTAGAGCGGGTGCAGCTGATCTTCTTCGATCGCTTTGTCCAGGGTCTCCAGCAGTGCTTTGCGCACTTTAAGCTTGGTGTTCCTGTGAGCTTTCATATTGATCTTTTTCAACTGACGGGCCACTTCCAGGGCTGCGGCCTGCAACTCTTCAGGCTTGACCACCTTGTCGAGGAAACCGGCATCGACTGCGGTGAGCGGGTTGAACATCTCGCCGTTGATGACCGAGCGATGGAATGCCGATTTGCGCAGGCGGTCGCGGGCCAGCTCGATGCCGGCGTGGTGCATGGTCATGCCTATCTGCACTTCATTCAGGCCAATGCTGAACGGGCCTTCCACGCCGAGACGGTAATCCACCGACAACAGCAGAAAAGCGCCCTTGGCCACCGCGTGGCCGGAACAGGCAATCACCACCGGGAACGGGTGCGCCAGCATGCGACGAGCGAGGGTCGAGCCCTGCCTGACCAGCTCAATGGCTTGCTCGGGACTGGCTGTCATCACCTTCAAGTCATAGCCGCCAGAAAGAATGCCTGGCTGCCCGGTAATAATGACGACAGCGCGATCCTGCTCAGCCTGGTCCAGTGCGGCATTAAACGCAGTGATCACATCCGGGGAGATGGCATTGACCTTGCCATTGCTCAAGGTCAGCGTAGCGATACCGTCTTCCAGATGATAGGCAATCAAGTCACTCATGGCGCAAATCCTTGTTATGAAGTGGAGCAGACGTTACCCAGCCCTGTGGCGCAGGTAAAGGGCCGTGACTGACTGGTGAGTCATGCAATCGGCCTGCACCTTCTATATAGAGGGCGGCGCAGCAGGGATTTCCCTTGAACGGGCAAAGCTGCGGTGCCGGAATTTGGCAGAAACACCCCCCCGGGGCATACCGCCAAAAGGACTATTTTCGTAAGCGCATGAAAATTCTGAAAAAAACATTTGTCATATCGAAAGCTTTCGACTACATTAGCGCGCCTCGACAGACAGAACTTGTTTGAAGAGATACGGTGAAGTGTCCGAGTGGCTTAAGGAGCACGCCTGGAAAGTGTGTATACAAGAAATTGTATCGAGAGTTCGAATCTCTCCTTCACCGCCACATTAAGTAAACACAAACCCCTGATTTTCCTAGAGAAAGTCGGGGGTTTGTGGTTTCTGGCGTCTGGAAAAGGGCGATATGGGGCTGCGGGCTGAATTTTGCCCGTGCTTATCCCTGATTTATGGGGGCGCTGGCTGCAGATTCAGAGCGTGTTGCAGGGTGTTGACGACGTCCGGGCCATCTTCATTGATCCTCGTCCTATAGTGCTGGCGAATCATGTCCCCGTTGGTATGCCCAATCTGCTCGGCTATCCAGTCAATAAAGGCCGCGCCTGTAGTCAGCAACTGACTTGTGTAGGTGTGCCGGCACTGGCCAGGCCCTCGATAAAGAACCAGGCGTGCGCTCATGCGAACCTTGAAGAACCGATCGCGCACAACAAAGTCATTATCAACTGCACCATCAACAGCTCTTGCGTGCCTTAGGTCGGCATTTCAAGGATCTGCCTTATTTCTGCCCTGGTGAACGGATCTGGAGCTTCTGGATCGGGCAGGCGGACGAATAGCCCTTCGGTTGGGTCATATGCGACTTTCATAAGAGTTCGGTACAGCCTGAATTCCTGGCGCACATGATTGATGATGTCGCCTACAGGCTTTCCAATTCTGCGGTTTTGAGCGCCTAGAGCATTGCTGCTGTGTAATGTTTGATGACCGCAGCTTCTACACAGATTAAGTGATCAATAATGAAGAATTTTGTTCTATTCACCGCTTTGTTAGCGCCTGCCGTAGCCATGGCAGAAGTTTGCGATATGACCGAATTCAAAAAGATCGACCAGCGTTATGTCACTACTGCGCCTGCCTGCATCGCAAGTAGAGACTACTCAAGCGCCTCATGTGCCCCCGTTAAAGAACTTACGGCAGAGATATTTCAAGCCAGTGCCTCAATTAAAGCCATCGGGTGTGAAGATGCACCTTATGAGGAGGACCCGCGACTTGAGTCTCTCAGGAAGCAAGTTTTTGCGCTCGATAATGCTGAAAGACAAGCACAGAAATCGGAAGAGGAGAGGAAAGCCAAGGCAGTGTCGAAATCTGGTCATGGCGTAGAAGTTTGTACCCGGCTGATGAGAGATATTGGACAAAAATACGACGTCACGGATCTTAAGCTGCTTATAAATAGAACTGACATGTCAGCGTTTTATCCGATCATGCCGTGTACTTACGAGGCCGTACGGCCAACGGTGTATGGCAATACTAGAGTTATCATCGAAGCGGTTCTAAACCTGTCGAACAATCGGTACCAGATAAAAATACACTGAGGGCGACCTTGTCAGAGGTTGCCAATGGCTCCGCGTTACCAGTATTCAGGTTTGATGGCGGGCTTTTTGAGCGTAGGGACGCGTGTGGGGAGCTGATGGCTGGCAAGTTCCTCAACTGTTACCACGTGACGCATCCAGTGTGAATGGGCTTTGAGAGACCCGGGGGGCGCTCGTTTGATACCTTCACGGTGCGGCAAAATCACCCCGATACGCAGTTCTGGAAAGTCCTCTCGCAGCGCTTGCAAGGCGGGTGTCATATCGGTATCAGCTGAAACCAGGACGAGCTGCTGAATACGTTCTTGCGGCTTCAGGCCAGCCTGGCGGGCAGCAAGCCGATATAGGCTGATAGCGATATGAACATCTGTCTCCTTTTCTTCAAGCTTCCAGATATCGACCTGATCGAGTCTGGAGGCTGGTGTTTTCTTGTCGATAAACCGGGGCGCTTTGCCTGGCTCCAACTGATGGCGCCCGTAAGTCACGCTGACACCCCGCGCAATCAAGGCGCGTAAGTAACTGTCTTGAGCTTCTTTGGAAAGGTTGCCACGGCTAGCAAGCGAGGGCTTTACACCCGAAGTGAAAAAGCTGACGGATATCAGGGTGTTTTCAGGATGTTCGACATGAATGATATGTGCCAGCAATGAAGGAAGATCAAGCCATTTGTACTGGGTGCCTGCGAGCAGGCCATAAAACAGGTTATATCCGTCTACAAAGCACGCTGTACGCAAGATGTCCAACCCCTGAAAACGAAAAAACCGGCGCTAGGCCGGTTTTTTCACCCCAACAGCCAGCGAACTGAATCACTGCGTACGGGGCTGAGTAGTGATCCAATAATGCCATGGTCAATGGCGATGTCAACGTTGCCAGGTGTGCAGATATTTCTGTTTATTTGAAGCCGTCGCTGATCGGGCGTGAGTCGTGTGGGGCTGCGGGTGCTTTTGCAGTTCAGCGGCTGTGGATATTTTTACGGCAGTGCAATACGTGAGCTGCATAAATGGAGATCGGTGGTCAGGAATCAGCTGTTCGAAAGCAGCGTTAACGTTCCAGCAAGATGTCCCCTCTCGGGGACATCACCTTCGGTTCTTGGATTTAGAGTGGTCGCGGACAAAGCCTGTTCCCCGATAACAATAAACCGGGAGCCACCGGATCATGCATCAACCGCAAGTCATACCCCATCAGTCCCTGTATTTTCCCTATCAGGTTTACCCTGCTTTCATGCCGTCTCCAGGCGTCGTCAAACGCTTGCCCGTGGTTATTGTAGGCGCAGGCCCCATTGGCCTGACGCTTGCGCTCGAACTGGCACGCTACGGTGTCAGAAGCACCGTTCTGTCGGCTCAGCAGCAAGTATGTGAGGGCAGCCGCGCGATTGTATTTACCCGCCGCTCCATGGAGATTTTCCAGCAAGTGGGTGTGTCCGAGGCGGTGACCGAGCAAGGTCTGCCTTGGCGTTGTGGTAATTCGTACTACCGTGGCCAGCGAGTTTTTCGCATGGAGGCGCTGGTTGATGAGCAGGATCGTTTTGCACCCATGACCAACTTGCAACAACAGTACCTTGAGCAGCATCTGGTGGATGCTGTCCAGGCCCAGCCCCTGATTGAATTGCGTTGGGGCAACAAAGTCATCGGTATCGAGCAAGGCGCGGACCACGCCATATTGCAAGTCGATACACCGGGCGATGGTTACACTCTGCAGGCTGACTGGGTGGTGGCCGCAGATGGCGCCCGCTCCGGACTACGCTCGATGCTTGGGCTCAAGCTTGAGGGTGCGTCCTACGAAGGGCGGTTCGTTATTGCCGACATCCGCATCAAGCTCGATCTGCCGACCGAACGCCTGGCGTTTTTCGATCCTGCCTGGAATCCGGGCAACACTGTTTTGATGCACCGCGAGCCCGGTGATATCTGGCGCATCGATTACCAGTTACCTGCCGACGAAACACCCGAGCAGGCGCTGCACCCCGACTCCTTGCGTGAGCGTATCAATGCGCAACTGGCGATGCTCGATATCGAGAACACGGGATGGGAGCTGGATTGGAGTTCTGTGTATTCGGCCCGGGCGTTGACCCTGAAACAGTACATAAATGATCGAGTGATTTTCGCCGGGGATGCAGCGCATCTGTTACCGATTTTTGGCGTGCGTGGAGCCAATACCGGGTTCCAGGATTGCCACGACCTAGGCTGGAAACTGGCGCTGCATATCAAGGGTCTGGCCGGGGCCGGTCTGTTGGCTTCTTACAGCGACGAACGGGTCAAGGCCGCTCGGGAAATCATTGAAGAGGCAGGCAAAAGCACGCGATTCATGGCACCGCCCAGTCGCGGCTATCGACTGTTGCGCGATGCGGTGCTGTCGCTGTCGTTGACCCGCGAGTTTGTGCGCCCGCTGTATCACTGGCGTACCTCAAGGGCTCACGACTATGCAGACTCGCGACTCAACGCGCAGAACGACGATAACCTGCTGTTCGCCGACGGCCCACGCAATGGAGCGCCTTTGCTCAATGTTCGTCTGGCTGAAGAACGCTACTTGTTCGACCTGCTGGCGCCCGCTTTTCATTTGATTTGCTTCACTGATGCGGCGCAACTCGATGAAGACGTCAATGCACAGATCCGGGCCTTGCGGCATCAGGGGCTCCCGATTCAAGTGATTGCGATTGCCATTAATGGAGGCGGTCAGGTGCAACACGCTGACCTGACCCTGGCAGATCCGCACAAGCTGTTCAGCGCGCGATATGGCGTGCTGCACGCAGGCGCTGCCTACCTGGCGCGTCCGGACCAACACGTTTGTGCACGCTGGCATCATCTGGATGCCGAGCGTTTACGCCATGGATTCAATCAGGCCCTTGGCCACAATGGGGGAGACCAGCAATGAGTCAGTCGATAAGCGTGACCGACCTCGAGCGCGTCTATGACCGGCTCGCAGAGGCGATTGATCGAACGGGTAGCGACAGCGAGTTGTTTCTGGTCAAGCTGGCGCTGCTGACGGCCGAGACACTGAACAATGTCGAGCACTTCGACGCATTGATCGAGTGCGCCGTGCAGGACCTGTAAAGCTTGCGTCATCCAATAATTACAAAAACAGGATCACCCTATGCCATCCCGTACTGCTGCGCCCCTTGGCGTGGAAGTGGGCGCTCACGCGCCTGTCATTGCCAAAGTTTCGAAACGCCTGTTGTGGTTTCTCTTCATCTGCTTGGTTTTTTCATTTCTGGATCGCATCAATATTGGCTTTGCCGGGCTGACGATGATGGACGATCTGGGATTGAGCAGTACCCAGTTCGGCATGGCAACGACAATCTTCTACCTGGCGTACATCGCATGTGGCATTCCCAGCAACATGGTCCTGGCGAAGCTGGGGGCCCGTCGCTGGATCGGCTGCATGATGATCGCCTGGGGCCTGGCGTCGACCGCAACCCTGTTGGCGCATGACGCGACCAGTCTGTATTGGTTGCGTGCATTGGTAGGTATCACCGAGGCGGGGTTTCTGCCGGGTGTGCTGTTGTATATGACGTTCTGGTTTCCGGCGGCGTATCGGGCTCGGGCCAATGCGCTGTTTATGATTGCCATGCCGTTTACTGCGGGTTTTGGTTCGGTCTTGTCCGGAGCCATTTTGGGGCTTGATGGCCACTGGGGGCTTGCTGGCTGGCAATGGCTGTTTCTGCTCGAAGGAATGCCCAGCGTTGTGCTCGGATTGGTAGTGTTCGGTTATCTGGACGATCACCCACGCCAGGCGCGCTGGCTGAGCGACCAGGACAAAGTGCAGTTGGCCGGTTTAATGGCGCTGGATCGCCAGGCCCCGTCCCCTCACGCGCATGTGGGGCGTGAGTTGCTGTCGCCCGCGGTAGTCCGGTTCTGTCTGGTGTACTTTTGCCTGGTGAATACCTTGGCCATGATCGCAGTATGGACACCGTTGATCGTCAAGAGCTTCAGCGCAGATCAGAGCAATACACTGGTTGGCTTCTTATCGGCAATTCCGCAAATCTGCACCATTGTGGGCATGATCCTCTGGGGCCGACACTCCGACCTGACACAGGAGCGGCGCTGGCACTTGGCGTTGCCTATGCTGATGGCTGCTGCGGGCTGGTTCTGCACGGCCCTGTCGAGTGAGCCGATCGTGCAACTGGCCGGGGTCTGCATGGCAGCAACAGGTTCCTATACCGCCATGTCGATCTTCTGGACCCTGCCGGATCGCTCTTTGAGTTTCCAGGCCCGGGCCGTGGGTATTGCGCTGATCAACGCCGTGGGCAATCTGGGATCGGCGCTTAACCCCCTGGTAGTGGGTTGGCTCAAAGACCTGACCCATACCTATACGGCCGGTTGTCTGTACGCAGCGCTGTTGCTACTGGTGGCTGCCATACTGGTGCGAACGCTGCCCCATGAAAGCCAGCCTGCAGCGCACGAACGGGTCCCTGAATGAACCACTGGCCGCTTACCACCGTTTACCACCAGACCCCGCTGACGACGGGGCAAATCGCACATCTATTGGCTCGTGTTGGTGAGGATTGCCGAACCTGGCTGGCGGCAGAGTTATTGACGTTGGTGCGAGGTGTGATGCCCCTTGCTCAATGTACCGTCTTCGCTTATCCCGAAGGCCAGGAGCCGCAGGTTCTGTCGTGCTCCGACCAGGCCCGGCTGGTGCAGATATCGCGTATTTCCCAGGATTACGTCGAGCGGTTTCACAGCCTGGATGGCAACCGTCAGGCAATGCTCGGCCATAGGGCGAAGTACGGTGGTACGCGAATTTTGGCTCAGCTTCAGTCGGTCGAAGATATCACCCATCGTGATTACCGCCGAATCTGTTACGAACAGCCAAAAATTTCCCAGCGAATGGCTTTACTCAACCACCAGGAGGAGGGCGGTGCCTGGCTGTCGATCAACTTTTATCGAGGCCGTGAGCACGGCAATTTCAATCATCGTGAAATTGAATTTATCGAGTCGGTTGCGCCCTTGCTGATTCAGGTCGCGAGATTGCACTACCGCGCCTATATCGAAGCCAATCAGATGCCGTCCTTGCTGAGTCAGCGTGTCGAGCAACTCTATCCTGAGCTGACTCGACGGGATCGCGAATTGCTCAGGCACTTGCTCAGTGGGCTGGGGGCAGAAGATATTGCGCCCCTGATGGGGATCCAGCGTTCAAGTGCCACTACCTACATCAAGCGGCTTTATCGTAAAACAGGAGTCAGCGGGCATCGTGAATTGCTGGGGCTGGTAGTGAGGGGGCGTTGGTCCTGAGCAGTCATTGCGGGGCTCGCGCTGCATCTAAGCTGCGTCCGCTGACGCAGTCGGCGCACAATTCGCTGCTGCAAGGCACCCGCTAAACCCGAATGGCTGGATATGTGATCGCCGCGCCAGCGGGTCAGGGTAATAATGCAAACAGTCTCATATTTAATAGTGAGCGTTATCGGTAACTTAGAAGAGTATGAGTGGTGTCATATTTAACGAGTCGGGTTTATTTGTGCTAAGGCGCCTTGCATGTTTTTAGTTCTGATCTAATATCTGTTCGCACTAAGCAGCACGACACGATTCCAGGACCGGTTTTCTGTCGCGCTTGCTTTCCAATTGTTTGACGTAGAAGGAACTACGATGAATGTTGACTGGCAAGGTGCGGGTGATATTCAGGCTATTTTTGGCACGCTGATCGACAAGGAGCTTAATTGCACCGTCGAAGAACGTGATCGTCTCTCTATTCCTATTTCCAATGCGCTGATAGAAAAGTTTGCCCGACTGGGGTTGTATAAATACAACTTGCCCGCCGTGTGGGGCGGTCAGGAAGTTGGTTATGCCCAGTGGGGCCGTGTGCTGGAAAAGCTCGGGTATTTATCTGCGGACTTATCGTTTCCCTTTTTGATATCCGTAAGGATGTCATTTATTTCATTTCTGATTGCAGTGGGGCGGGAAGATATAAATAGCGAATACCTGGTTCACCTGATTGAGGGTAAAACAGGTGGTGCATTTGCTTATACAGAAGATGCCGATGCTTTTTCTTTTGTCTCCCGTGCCGTGCCGGCTGCGGACGGTAAAACCTATACGGTGAATGCCGTGAAAAAGATCGTCACCGGCGGTGAGACGGCGAATTATTTTTTGCTGTTTGTCCATGGTGATATCGCGGACATGCAAGTGTTTCTTGTACATGCCGACGATCCGGGTGTCGTGGTGACCCCGAGCGTGATGCATGGCTGTCGTTCTACAGGGATTGCCTGTTTAACATTGACAGATGTGCGCCTGGATAAACAACGCTTGTTGCTGGCCACGGACGGCCTGAGTTTTGCGCAGCGTTATTTCCTTAATTGCAGGCGCTCATTGCAAACCACCTTGTTTTTAGGGCGCGCCCGCGCCGTGATTGAAACCACCGTGGCGTATTTGCAAAACACTGTGCGCTACGATCAACAGTTGATTGATATGCAGCATGTTCAGGCCTGTATTGGTGAAATGTATATGGCGCTTGAGTCATCCCGCACCTTGGTCCATTACTCACTGGAGCGTCAGGTCAGGCAAGAGTCTGACCTGTACTGGGATGCAGTCGCTTCAATGGCCAAGTATCAGGCGGTGGAGGATGTCAACAAAATCGCCCTTCAGGCCCTGAACTTGACGGGTGGCTGGGGCTATACCGAAAGCAGCGGTATCGGCCGGGCGCACCGTGACTTTACGGCCCTGGTGGCTGGGGCCGATCCGCAGGAAAAGCTCAAGGTTGATATGGGCATTCGGATGGTGCACGACCTGGACATGATGTCCCGGCGTTCTTCAAAAAAGGAGAGTTGAACATGAAGATCAAGTTGTCAGGCAATTTGGCACGTTTTGTTAACTACAAAAAAGAGTTGCAACTGGAGGGCGAGGGTATTCAGACCGTGGGCGATGCGCTACACGCGTTGGTGGTGAGTTATCCGGTATTGAAAGACATTATTTTTGATAAGGATCGCAACGTTAAAAAAGGCTATTTGATTTCTTTGAATGGCGAAAAAGTTGATGCTGCAGCTCAGGTAAGTAAAGGCGGTGAGGGTGACTGTCTTGATGTTTTCACTGCGATAGCCGGGGGTTGATACTATGCAAGCCAGAAAAATAGAGGTTATGCATCCGGTAGAATCCATGCTGTTTGGTCCTTTCCAGTTTCATGCGCACTCGCTGATGTTGCTGAGTTTCAGTTCGATGTGGTCCTGGAGCAGTACCTATCTATCAGTTTCCTTTCCGGGGATGATCAAGGAGTATCAACAGGGCATGGTGGCTGTGGGTGCCGAAGTTGAATATGTCGAACCTTTTGAAATGTTCTCGGCCGATGAGTTTTCGGTGTCGGTCGATGAGTTCAAGGTGCGCCAGGGCAACTCTGTGTTTCAAGTACTGCACCTGATTCGTGCCCAGGGCATTGTGGTTGCCAGGGTCAAGGTTCGCTGGAAACTGCTGGAACTGGATGGTGATGAAGCACTGTCCGCAACCCCGGGGGTTATTAGGCCCGCTTTTTTGCAAAAGTTTCTTCCCGAAGAAGTTGACCCTTCACGGGTTGAACGACCTTTGTTGGCACAGCTGGATAACTTGAAAGAGCATGGGCAACTCTGTGCCGAGTTTGAATACGACTTCACCCTGTTTCGGCATCGCTGTGAAGTGGCCGATCAATGGGCATTCGTTGAGTTGCCTACCTTGGCCTCGGAAAGCAGGGAGTCATTAATAGATTCCCTGCAGGAAGACCCAGATGAACTTGCCAGTTCACTGGGCCTGGCCCTGAATAATATTTATATGGAATGGCGTTGCCCTTTTTATCTTTTGGAAAAGGGCCGTGTAAAAACACAGGCTTATCGACTGCAGGGCAAACTGTATTTTGCACATCATGTTTTCAACCTGACGCGCGCCAATACATTGGCCGCGATCGTGATTGAAACGTTTTAAATGCGAATCAGGTTTTATGCCTGTCTCGTCACCCGATCCTGAAAAAGTGAAGGGAGCAAGACCATGAGCAGGGAGGCTAATGCGATCGAGTATGACCAGCTTACCGCGGGTGAGATGGGGATGTATTCCCGTCACTTGCTGATCCCCGCGATCGGCATCAAAGGTCAGCTGGCATTGAAAAATGCCAGTGTTTTAATGATTGGTGCTGGCGGCCTGGGGTGCCCGGCGCTGCTTTATCTGGCGGCTGCCGGGGTGGGGCGGCTGGGAATTATCGATGCTGACCAGATCAATGTGTCCAATGTGCATCGCCAGGTGCTGTTTCGCATCACCGATAAAGGTCAGAACAAGGCCGATGTCGCCAAGGAGCGTTTGCAAAAGCTCAATCCCTATATCGAGATCGACACCTGGATCGAGCGCTTCAACCTGGACAATGCCCAGGCCCTTGTTGCCGCTTACGACATCATTGTCGATGGCACAGACAACTTTACCGCCAAGTACTTGATCAACGATGCCTGTTTCTATGGCGGAAAGCCGCTGGTGTATGGCGCCATCATGCAGTTCGAGGGGCATGTCACGGTGTTTAACGCGCTGGATGAGCAAGGCCGCCGGGGCGCCAATTATCGTGATCTCTACGATGGTCCGCCTGATGCTGCGTTGGCGCCCAACTGCGCGGAAGCCGGGGTGTTGGGGGTGCTGCCCGGAATGATCGGCTGCTTTCAGGCCAATGAAGTGATCAAACTGATTACCGGGATCGGGCGGCCGCTGATCAACCGCCTGATGGTCTACGACGCCCTTGAGGCCACGAGCCGGGAGATCGTTTTTTCGCCTGTCGCCGATAACCCCCTCAGGGACCCGCTGCGCAAGCCAGTGCTGGAAGAGATGGCACAAGTCTGTAGCGCGCCAGGTGTCACCGATGACTTTATGCTGAGCATTGATGACTTTGCCGCGCTGATCAGTGAGACGTCGATCCATCTGATAGATGTGCGTGAAGGGCATGAGCGCGAACAGGTATCGATCGGTGGTGAACATGTAGCGCTGGGCCAGGTGGGCGAGTGGGCCGCACAATGCCTGGACGGCAGGCCGATCGTGCTTTACTGCCAGTCGGGTGTGCGCAGCCAGAAGGCGGCGAGAATCCTCGCGCAGCATGCGCTCAGGTCACCGATTTTCAGCTTGAAAGGCGGCTTGAGCGCGTTTTTGGGCGCAGATACCTATGCGCAGATAATGGCTGAACTGGTGTTCTGCGAATGTCCCATGAGCCATCAGGCTCGCGCGTAAAAAACCTGTGGGTCAGGCTTGTTTGCGATGCAGATGAAGTGCTTGTTCCGGCATTCAGTCGCGAGACAAGCGTGAGCAAGCCTGCTCCCACAGGGTCGTTTTCACAGCGATGAGGAATGCGCGCCATTGATATCCAGAGCCTTGGATATAGCTTGCTCTGCCTCGATAAATGCGGGTGTCTTACCCGCATCGGCATAAATCTCTTCACCTTCTTCAATCCGGATAACCTCGGAACCTTTCACATAGGGCATGGCCTGTTCTGCATGTTCAAGGGCGCAATGGATCAGGCTTTGGGTGATGGTGGCCTCATCCAGGCCGTAGGCTTGGGCGAAAGCCTTGATTTTGACCAGATCACGTTTGTGCAGTGAAAGGCTGTATTCAACCCGCTCACTGGACTCCTGAGATCTGGATTCCCAGTTGTCGAGCATGGCCCTGAAGGCGTCCATATGACTTCTCCTGTTCGGCGGCAAGTGCCGCTGGACAGTATGGCTCACAGTTCGCTGACGTGCTGTGAGTTGCCACCCGTCAGAAAAAACAGCTTTGATCTAAACCTTTGCCATCACCGGCCTTCAGATTCTGTGCAGGGAATAAACCTGCCTTTTTCTGGAGGACGTTATGAAACACCTGATTGGCCCCAAACGCTTTGTGGCAGGTTGTGCCCTGGTCTGTTCCCTGGTCGTGGCGGCTACAGCAGTCGCAGCCAGTCCGACAGACTTTGTGGATGAGGCCCATGCAGCAGGGATTGCGGAGATCGAAACCAGCCGTATGGCGATCAGCAAAACGTCATCCACCGATATAGAAAGCTATGCCGTGGAGGCCATCAAGGACCATACCAACGCCAACCGGGACTTGAAGGACCTTGCCAGCCGTCTGGACCTGCAGGTGTCCAGTGACGAGCAGTTACTCGACAAGGCCAGGAAACTGATGCTGCAAGTGCAGGAGGGTGATTCGTTCGATGCGGCCTATGCGGCCAACCAGGTCAAGACCCATGAACAGGCCATCGAGTTGTACAAGGAGCAGGCGCAAAACCCGGATTCACCGGAGTTGCAGGCGTTTGCAGAAAAGTATCTGGCCAAGCTGGAAATGCATCTGCTGATGGCGCAAAAACTGGTGGATGCTCACCATAAGTCCTGATCCCCTCAGGTGCAAAAACGCCCGGTGAATAAACCGGGCGTTGGTTGCAAAGCAGATTGGCTCACACGGCGATTTCGTTGAAGCCGCAATACTCTTCCCAGCTCATGTCCAGGGCTTCGGCAACTTCCTGATGGACTTCAAGACGCATGCTCTTGAGCTCTTCAGGGGAGCGGGCGATCAGTTCCAGGGCCAGTTCCCAGGCTTCCAGGCCGCGGCTTTCGGCTTCGTCTTCAAAAGCCCACAAAATCTGTTGCTGGCGATCCTCGGCGCTCAGCTCTTTCATTTCTTCGATCAGTTCAGGGTGCGCCTTGATAAAAGTATCCAGGGCCAGTTCGTTACGGGATTCTTTAGGGATCATATGGCGTCTCGGATGGTCAGGGCTTTTTTCGCATGCTAGCGAGTTCGCATTACGATGAAAAGCGCCATATAGCTGCTTAGCCGACCGGTTGCAGCTTGCTTTCGCGCTGCAGGCTGTAGGCCCAGACCGCCAGAGCCAGCGTTGCGACCACCGCGCCGACCACGACGATGCCGTCCCAGCCATAGGCCGGGTAGGTCTGCGCACCCACCAGCGAGCCCAGTGCGCCGCCGATAAAATAACAGGTGATATAACCGGCATTCAGGCGGTTGCGTGCTGCCGGGCGGACTTTGAACACCGCGTTCTGGTTGCTTACATGGACCAGTTGCACGGCAAAATCCAGGGCCAGTACACCGATCAGCAACGCGACCAATGAGTGCCCGGCGAATGCCATGGGCAGCCAGCACGCAAGCAGCACCAGCAGCCCGGCGGTGGTAGCTTGTTGCCCCTTGCCACGATCAGCCATACGTCCCGCCCAGTTGGCTGCCACCGCCCCTACGGCGCCTGCCAGGCCGAACAGGCCGATTACGGCGTCCGAGTAACTGTAGGGCGGTACCGCCAGCAAAAACGCCAGGGGGGTCCAGAACAGGGCGAACAGCGAGAAGGTCAGCAGGCCCAGCAGGGCGCGCAGGCGCAGTACCGGCTCTTCGACAAACAGGGTGAATACCGACTTCAGCAGTTTTGGGTAGCTCAGGCCGGCGCTCTGGTGATGGTTGGGCAGGGCGCAGAACAGGGCGATGGCACTGACCAGCATCAGTGCGGCGGCCACCAGATAGATGGTGCGCCAGTCACCTGCCGATGACAGTGCGCCCGCCACGGTGCGGGCCAGCAATATGCCCAGTAACAGCCCGCTCATCAGGGTGCCGACTACTCGACCCCGGCTTTGCGGGTCGGTCAGGCTGGCCGCCATGGGCACCAGTACCTGGGCCGATACCGAAAACAGCCCGGTCATTGCCGTGCCGATCAACAGCCACGTCAACGAAGGAGCAAACGCGCTGAGCAGAAGGCCCAGGGCGCTGAGCAGGGTCATGGTGACGATCAGGCGGCGTTGTTCGAACAGATCACCCAGCGGCACCAACAGCAACAGGCCAACGCCGTAGCTGAGCTGGGCAGTGATGACCACGGTGCCGGCGCTGCCCATGCTCAAGCCCAGCTGCTGGGCGATGGTGTGCAGCAAGGGCTGGGCGTAATAGTTGCTGGCAACAGCCAGGCCGGTGGCAGTGGCCATCAGCAGGATCAGGGCAGTACTCAAGGGTTTTGTGGCGGTAGTAGACGCGGACATTGGCTGTCTCGTTGGCATGGGGAATGCGACGAAGTATTGGAATGCCAGCGAAGAATGTCACTGAATATGTAGGCTATTTTAATTTTTAAACCGCACAGCCCCTGGCTATAAACCCCCAAGGGCTGTACGTGTAGCAATTGCAGTCGGTGTCAGTTGCGACGGCCCAGCAGCAGACCTACAACCAGACCAAAACCGGCCGAGATGGCCACGGTCTGCCACGGATGGCCACCGATGTAGTTTTCAGTGGCGTCGACCACAGGTTTGGTGCGCTCACGCACATTGGTCACTGAATCCAGTGCCTGCTTGAGCTTGAGGCTGACCTGCGCACGCAGGGTTTCGCCCTCTTCACCGATCAGGGACGCGCTGTCCTTGAGCAGTTTTTCAGATTCGGCAATCAGGTCTTGCAGCTCGCTGAACGCTTGATCCTTGATTTGATCTTCAGCTTGTACGGCATTTTTTCGAGCCATTGCGGTACTCCTTGCAGGTTAAAGGGGTGATAACTAATGGAGTCAACCCAATGCTAAAAAGTTGCATCTGATTTGCGCCTGAGCTGACAGCGTAGTCAAAAACCAGACTGAGACACGTCTTTGTAGGGTGTAAGATGTCACCTAAATTTACGCCGCAGGAAATTCGTATGAGCTTCAACCTCGCCAACAAGCCTCTCGCAGAGCGTGCAGCGCTTGAAGATGAAAAATCCCGTTTGTATGACCTATGGCAGAGCAACCTGGGCAAGGCCAAAGGCGATGCGGCGCGTTTGTTTGGTGAGCGCGCCAAGCGCAAGGGCAAGTGGGCCGAATGGGTGCGCTCGGAGCTGGACGCCATGTCGCCGCCGGAATACGCCAACATGGTGCGCAGTGAATTGAACCGCATGGTGGCTGCTGCCAAATAACGCCAAATCTGTAGCCGCTGCCGCAGGCTGCGATAAGGTCCGCAGGACCTTCGTTTTTGCTTCAAAAGCAGGGCCGCTGCGCAGCCCTTCGCAGCCTGCGGCAGCGGCTACAGGTTTTGCAGGTGCTCAGTCAATTTCGCAAACGGCAAACACCTGCACCGCACCGCCTACATTGATCTGCACCTCGTCATCCAGCTGTTTGCCCAGCAAGGCGGCCCCCAGCGGTGAGCGCGGGGTGATGACGGTGACCGTCTGTCCGCTGTGATCGAGCTTGAGCCCGGCGGCATCGGGGGCGAGAAACAGCCATTGTGCACTGCCGTTTTCAGCCTCCAGTTCGATCAAGGCTCCGATCTGAATGCCCTGCGCAGGGTTGTACGGCGCAAGGGGCATGGCCCGGCAATTTTTCAGCGCCTGGCGAATTTCCACAACCCGTCGTGCCTGCCCTGTGGCCAGATACGATGCCTCAAGCCCGAGGGTGTCGTACTTGTTCTCGGCGATGTTTTCCGCGTGGGTGGCAGCTTCATAGGCGGTTTGCGCTGCGCGCTGGAGCACATCGAGGTCGATTTCGAGTTTTTCCAGCATCAGCAGGTGCACAGCGTTCTTGTTCATGGTCGCAGCTTGAATAGTGACGAGCGGCGATTGTCGCACGAGTGCCGCGCAGAATAATCCGCCCCAAGCCTTCTGTACGCAGCCAATTATGCGGACAATCACCCCTTTGAGCGTTGGAGCCCGGTATGAAAGCCTCCTGGGATATTTTTTGCAGTGTGGTCGATAACTACGGCGACATCGGAGTGACCTGGCGTCTGGCCCGGCAGTTGGTGGCCGAGCATCAGCAGGGCGTGCGGTTGTGGGTCGATGACCTGCGTGCGTTTGTGCCGTTGTGCCCCGAGGCCGATGTCAGTGCTGCGCAGCAATGGCAGCAGGGGGTTGAGGTTTGCCAGTGGCCGGCGCAGTGGCAGGCGACGGAGGTTGCCGATGTGGTGGTCGAGGCCTTCGCCTGCAAGCTGCCCGAAGGCTATCTGCAGGCCATGAAGGCCCGTGAAAAGCCGGCGCTGTGGATCAATCTTGAGTACTTGAGTGCCGAAGACTGGGTCAGTGGTTGTCACGGCCTGCCATCGATGCGGCCTGACGGTTTGAAGCGGATGTTTTTCTTCCCGGGGTTCGATGCCGGTACTGGCGGGCTGTTGCGTGAGGCAGACTTGTTGCAGTGCCGCCACGCCTTTGAGCAGGATCCGCAGGCCAAGCAGGCATTTTTGCAGGGGCTGGGGGTCCATGCGCACAGCAATGCGCGGCTGATTTCATTGTTTGCCTATGAAAATACCGGGCTGGCCAGCTGGCTGGATGCAATGGCGGCGGGTGCCGGGCCGACCCACCTGCTGGTGCCGCAAGGGCGGATCATGGGTGATCTGCTGCAGTGGCTGGGTATTGAGCAGTTACCCCTGGGGGCGGTCGAACAGCGCGGGGCGTTGACCGTTCAGGCGTTGCCGTTCGTCCGGCAAGAGGATTACGACCACCTGTTATGGAGCTGTGATTTCAACGCAGTGCGCGGTGAAGACTCGTTTGTACGGGCACAATGGGCAGGGCGCCCCCTGCTGTGGCACATCTATGAGCAGGAAGAAGACGCGCACTGGGTCAAGCTCAACGCATTCCTCGACCTCTACGTCAAAGGCCTTTCGCCGCAGGCAGCTGAGGCCTTTACCGGGCTCTGGCATGCCTGGAATGCTGGCGCAGACATGGCCCAAAGCTGGAATTCGGTGCTGCAGCACTGGCCAGAGATCACCGGGCACGCCCGTGGATGGTGTCTGGAGCAGTCATTACAGGCCGATCTTGCGCAAGCGCTAGTACTGTTTTATAGAAATTGGATATGATACGCGACCTAGATTTTTGTAAATCTCAATCCAAATTCGGATATTCGTAATGAAAACTGGTAAAGAGCTTAAACCCGGTACAGTCATCAAGCTCGAAAACGACCCTTGGTTGGTTCAGAAAGCTGAATTCACCAAGTCCGGTCGTAACAGCGCGATCATGAAGACCAAGCTGAAAAACCTGCTGACTGGCTACAAGACCGAAATCGTATACAGCGCTGACGACAAGCTGGAAGACGTGATCCTGGATCGCAAAGAAGCGACCCTGTCCTTCATCAGCGGCGACACCTACACGTTCATGGACACCACTGACTACACCATGTACGAGCTGAACGCTGAAGACATCGAAGCCGTTCTGCCATTCGTTGAAGAAGGCATGACCGACGTTTGCGAAGCCATCTTCTTCGAAGACCGTCTGGTTTCCGTAGAGCTGCCGACCACTATCGTGCGTCAGGTTGACTACACCGAAGGTTCCGCTCGCGGCGACACTTCGGGCAAGGTGATGAAGCCTGCCAAACTGAAAAACGGTACCGAGCTGAGCGTTGCTGATTTCGTTGAAATCGGTGACTGGATCGAAATCGATACCCGTGACGGTGGTTCCTACAAGGGCCGCGCCAAGGTTTAAACCTTGCGTTAACCGCACGATGAAAAAGCCCGGCCTTGTCGCCGGGTTTTTTTTGGCCGGTCGAAAAGCCCCGGTTCAGAGCTTTGCCCGGCGCCGCGTACTGGTTAGCATGGGCGCTCACAAAGAGGGGCGGTAATGCTGATCGATTTTGTAATGTATGGAGCCTTGGGCATCGCCATGGGGGCGCTGGGCGGGCTGTTCGGGATTGGCGGCGGCTTGATCGCAATTCCGGTGCTGGGACTATGGTTCGGGCTGGATCAGCAGTTGGCGCAAGGCACGGCCCTGGCCATGTCGGTGCCCAACGTGTTTTTGGCGCTGTACCGCTATCAGCAGCGCAACCGGATCAATCTGCGTCAGGCATTGCCGCTGGTGCTGATGAGTTTTTGCTTCGCCTGGCTGGGTGCAATGCTCGCCGTGGGAGTGGATGCGCGGATCATTCGCTGGGGCTTTATCGTCTTTTTGCTGGGAATCACGCTCTATAACCTGATCAAAATGTACAGCTCGCCAGCCCCGCCTGTGGCCGGTTCGCGCTATGGCTGGCCGTGGTTCGGGGTGCTGGGCGCCGTGGCGGGCACGACCGGCGGGCTGTTTGGTGTCGGCGGCGCCGTGGTGGCTGCGCCCGTGCTGACCAGTGTATTCGGCACCACGCAAGTCGTGGCTCAGGGGCTGTCGCTGGCCCTGGCCGCGCCCAGTACCGCGGTCACCTTGCTGACGTATGCAGCCCATGACGAGGTCAACTGGGTCATGGGTGTGCCGATGGCCATTGGCGGTCTGTTGAGCATCAGTTGGGGTGTCAAGCTGGCTCACGCCCTGCCGGAGCGCATGTTGCGCGGCTTGTACTGCGGGTTTTTGCTGCTGTGCGCGGGGTTGCTGGCGCTCAAAGCTTGAAACCGTCGACGATATATTCGGCAAAGCACTCAATGATCGGCGACGGCGCGCTGTTGGATTTGCGTAATAGCACAATACTGGCCGAGGGCAGTTCCGGCAGGTTCTCGGCCTCGCCGATAATACGCAGATCTGGCGTCAACAGGCTTTGCAACTGCGCGGTGACGGCCAGTCCGGTGCTCACCACCGCGTTGATCGCCGCCAGGCTGGCGCTGGTGTAGGCCACCCGGTATTCCCGTTGCTGAATATCCAGCGCATTGCAGGCCCAGGTTCGGCAAAAGCAGTCGGTATTGAACATTGCCAGCGGCAGGGGTGTTTGCTCATGGGGGGCGAAGCCTTGGGCAACCATCCAGACAAAACGCTCCTGGCGCAGGATCTGACCCATTTCGGTGCCGGGTTTGCGGGTGACAATGGTCAGGTCCAGGTCATTGCGCTGCAAGAGTTGCGATGACGGTTCGCAATGTACCTCGACATTGATCAGCGGGTAGTCCTGGGCAAAGCGCGACAGTACGCCGGGCAGAAAGCGCATCACGTAATCATCCGGCGAACCGATCTTGACCGTGCCCACCATCTGCGGCTGGCGCAGTGTATTGAACACCTCGCTGTGCAGCTTGAGGATGCGTCGTGCATAGCCCAGCAGCAGCACGCCTTCGGGGGTCAGGCTGACACTGCGCCCTTCGCGCTGGAACAGTGCGCATTGCAGCACATCCTCTTCCAGTCGTTTCATCTGCATGCTGACCGCAGACTGCGTGCGATTGACCACCTCGGCAGCCCGGGTGAAGCCGCCGTGATCGGCGATAGCGACAAAGGTGCGCAGCAGATCGGTATCGATACTGGGGAACTCGGCCATTGATCAATCTCGCAGATGTATCGCATAAGAAACATTCGTTGGATTGATCTTATGCCTGCGCCGACACTTGAGCCATCCCCCAGGAGGGCTCAAGTGATGAAAGGTCAAAAAGGTGTGATGTGGTTTGCCCGGGTTTTGCGCTGGTACCAACTGTCGCGGGAGAGGGCCTGCTTGCGGCAGATCAGCGATGCGGCGCTCAAAGACCTTGGGTTGAGCAGGGCGGATATCGAAATGGAAAGCCATCGGGCGTTTTGGGATGATCCGTTTAACAGGTGAGGCGTGGTGTTTGCTGCCCCTCACCCCAGCCCTCTCCCGGAGGGAGAGGGGGCTGATTGTCGGTGTTCTTGAAACCGCGAGCGGTCAGTTCCCTCTCCCTCCGGGAGAGGGTTAGGGTGAGGGTGCTCTTCAGCGTTTAACCTGCTTAAGCGTCTCGGCAATCAAAAATGCCAGCTCCAGCGACTGATCGGCGTTCATGCGCGGGTCGCAGTGGGTGTGATAGCGGTCTGACAGGCCGTCTTCGGTAATCGGATTGGCACCGCCGATGCACTCGGTCACGTTCTGCCCGGTCATCTCGATATGAATGCCGCCTGCGTAGCTGCCTTCCGCTTCGTGTACCTGGAAGAACTGTTTGACCTCGCCCAGGATCTGCGCGAAATCACGGGTCTTGTAGCCGCTGCTGGCCTTGATGGTGTTGGCGTGCATCGGGTCGCAGCTCCATAGCACCTGCTTGCCTTCACCTTCCACGGCGCGAATCAGCTGCGGCAGGTGATCTGCGACCTTGTCGGCACCCATGCGTACGATCAGGTTGAGGCGGCCCGGGTCGTTGTCCGGGTTGAGGATATCGATCAGACGGATCAGGTCTTCGTTGTTCATGCTCGGGCCGACCTTGACCCCGATCGGGTTGTTTACCCCGCGCAGGAACTCGACATGGGCGCCGTCCAGCTGGCGCGTGCGGTCGCCGATCCACAGCATATGTGCCGAGCAATCGTAGTAATCGTTGGTCAGGCTGTCGCGCCGTACAAAGGCTTCTTCGTAGTTGAGAAGCAATGCTTCGTGGGCGGTAAAGAAGCTGGTTTCGCGCAGTTGCGGCGAGCTGTCCATGCCGCAGGCGCGCATAAACGCCAGGGTTTCATCGATACGGTCGGCCAGCTGGCTGTATTTTTCCGCCAGCGCCGAGTTGGCAATAAAGTCCAGGTTCCACTTGTGCACCTGATGCAGGTCGGCAAAACCACCCTGGGCAAAGGCGCGCAACAGGTTCAGGGTGGCGGTGGACTGGTGGTAGGACTGCAGCAGGCGCTCCGGGTCGGGCACGCGGCTTTTTTCATCAAAGCCGATGCCGTTGACGATATCGCCACGGTAGGCGGGCAGGGTCACGCCGTTGATGGTTTCGTCATTGGCCGACCGCGGCTTGGCGAATTGCCCGGCCATACGCCCGACCTTGACCACCGGGCAACCTGCCGCGAAGGTCATGACAATGGCCATTTGCAGCAGCACCTTGAAGGTGTCGCGAATCTTGGCTGCCGAAAACTCTGCAAAGCTCTCAGCACAATCGCCACCCTGAAGTAGAAACGCCCTACCTTGAGTAACTTCGGCAAACTGTCGGCGCAGTTCCCGGGCTTCGCCGGCAAACACCAGTGGCGGGTAACTGGCCAGGTTTTGCTCGACCCGCAGCAGGTGCGCGGCGTCAGGGTAGTGGGGTTGTTGCTGGATCGGCAGGGCGCGCCAGCTGTCAGGGGTCCAGATTGGGCTCATCGCAGACTCTAGTATTTGTTGGAGATGGCCCATGTTAGCAGCAATTAGTGCGTGACCTGTTGCGCCGCAATGGCCGACAATCGCGCCTTTGCGCTCGTTATCGAGTGGCTGTTTTTTCAGCGCCGCGGGTAGTGCCGGGGCGCGGCAAGGAGAGGAAATGTCTGAGGAGCGCGTAGAGCGTCTGCTCGCTGAAGTTCATGATGACTTCGGCATGATTCGAGTACTGGAGGTGGCTGACTACCGTTTCCTCGAATTTGGCGATGCGATCGAGCAAAGCTGTGTGTTTACCGCTGACCCCAGCTGGCTGGAATACGACTACACCCGGGCCATGCTGATTGGTGCGCTGTGTCATGACGCCCCTGAAAGCGCACTGTTTCTGGGCCTGGGGGCTGGAACCCTGACCCAGGCCTGCCTCAAGTTCCTGCCTCTTGAAGATGTCGAAGCCATTGAACTACGCCCGGATGTGCCGCGTCTGGCCATTGAATATCTGGGGCTGGACGATGACCCGCGACTGTATATCCGTATTGGCGATGCCCTGGAGCTGCTGGACAGCGCCGAGCCTGCGGACCTGATATTTGTCGATCTGTACAACGATCTAGGACCGGCAGCGGGTCACCTGGCATGGAGATTCCTGGAAGACTGCCAGAAGAAACTCGCTCCCAACGGCTGGCTCATCATCAACCAGTGGGCCACCGACGATGGCAAGCCACTGGGTGCTGCGTTGCTGCGCGGCCTGTATCACCGCCATTACTGGGAACTGCCGGTCAAGGAGGGCAATGTCATTCTGCTGGTGCCGGCTGATCTGGAGCAGACACTCGATATCGACGCGCTGACCGTTCGCGCCCAAACCCTGGCACCGCGTCTGGGCTATTCGCTGGAGTCGCTGATCAAGGCAATTCGCCCGGCAACTTGATGCCCGACGGTGAAACGTTTTAGCCTTTGCCCCAGAGTGGCCCGGCACGAAAAGCTTTTTCAAGAGCGAAAAAAACCTTAAAGCCCGGTCCACAGAGGGATACAGACGATTTCACAGCAAAAAAACCCTTCTTTTTTTTGATAAATCCGGTATAGTGCGCGCCGGCCTTTAGCCGGGCCACGTTTAGGTGTCGCATTTCCCGAAGCACGCTTCGGCTGCTCGTCCGTTTCGCGGACAACCCCTGAACGCTCCATTCATTTAACGTTTTCGCAAATCCCCGCCGACAAAGCAGCCAGGGCGACTCTTGAGTCTTACACGGCATGCGCAGCTTTGGAGCATGGGTCTTTGCGGATGCACTTAGAGGCAGACCCATGACCCAGGAAACCG
>Ga0302347_1000571_pt1 | contig 56258 bp, 54 predicted proteins | sample PhyWR1_FD_202178 | JGI IMG/M metagenome (GOLD analysis project Ga0302347, IMG submission 202178) | Leaf surface microbial communities from wheat plants in UC Gill Tract Community Farm, Albany, California, United States - DLSL W.R1 (v2)... | ecosystem: Host-associated > Plants > Phyllosphere >... | reverse complement strand
CCAGCTTGATCTTCGACTTGCGCAGGGATTCGAGCAGGTCGAGGTTTTCCTCACCAGGAATGCCGAACACATACTCGACACCTTCGTTTTCCAGGCATTGCACAACGACATCGGCGGCCTTGGCCATGTTGCTCTACCTCAAGTGGATTTGATTGAAATTGCCATCGCGGGGCAAATCGCAGTGTCAAAAAAAGCGACGGGCTCCAGCACACTGGAGCGCCAAGTCGCTGAGGAAAAAACACAAGAAACCGCCGAGTTATCTTTCCCCGGCGGAGACTACTCAACCGATTGTCATAAGGTTGGCGTTACCACCCGCAGCAGCGGTATTGACGCTAAGGGCATGCTCGATAAGCAGGCGTTCCAGTGGCACGTCAGTCTCACCGGCGCTCAAGCCATGCACACCAATAATCGCGCCTTTGCGCGAAGCGGCATGTCGGCTTATTTCTGCCAGTTGATCACAATCACCGTGATGCAGAATGGCGTCGAACTGGCACCCTACGGCCGTCCAATCCGCAACGGTGGCCACTCGCCGAGTGACGGCCTTTGGCAGCGCGGCAATCAACGCAAACTGGTGCTCCGGTACGACCGCCAGATTACCCACAACCAAAGCCGCACCAATTTCCACCAGCAGGTCCTGCTTGTTCTGAGCTAAGCAGAGCACCCGCTCGCGAGGAAGCAATGTATAGGTGTTACGTTCGCCGGTCGGGCCTACTAAGGTATGGCAACGGAAGCTCGGTGAACGGGTGACAAAATCGTCCAGCACACCAGCCAACGCCGGGTCATGTTCTTTGGCCCAGTGCATCAGAGCGGCCAACCCTTCAGCCGTTGCGGCAGGCACTGCGACTGCCTCGGAGTTTCCTTTGGCCAACTGCTCAATCACTGCGTTTTCCGGTCGACTGGACAGTAGGCGATACATGTACAGCGGGCCACCAGCTTTTGGACCGGTACCGGACAAACCTTCGCCCCCGAACGGCTGCACACCGACAACGGCTCCGACGATGTTGCGGTTGACATAGAGATTGCCAACATTCGCAGAGTCGACCACTTGAGCGATGGTCTCGTCGATACGGGTGTGCACACCTAATGTCAGTCCATAACCTGAAGCATTGATTTGCTCCAAAAGATTAGGCAGCTCGCTGCGCTTATAGCGCACTAGGTGAAGTACAGGACCGAAGATCTCCTTTCCTAACTCGCCAAAGCTTTCCAACTCGATAAGTGTCGGCACCACGAACGTGCCTTTGCGAACGTCTTCGCTCTGAAAGCGTGCGGCTTGAAAAACGCCGCGCCCTTTCTGACGCATGGCCTGAATATGCCGATCGATCACGTCCTTTGCCTCTTGGTCGATGACCGGACCGATATCGATTTCAAGATGCTCCGGGGAGCCTAACCGGTACTCTGCCATGGCACCTTTAAGCATTTGCACTACTCGGTCAGCTACATCGTCCTGCACACACAGTACGCGAAGTGCAGAGCAGCGCTGGCCGGCGCTGTCGAAGGCGGAACTGATAACGTCCACTACCACCTGCTCAACAAGTGCCGACGAGTCGACAATCATTGCGTTCATACCGCCGGTCTCTGCGATCAAGGGTACGTTACGGCCCCGAGAGTCCAGGCGACCTGCAATGTTACGCTGCAGGATGCCAGCGACCTCGGTGGAACCGGTGAACATGACACCACGTACTCGACCGTCACCAACTAAGGTTGCCCCAACGGTTTCGCCGCGGCCCGGCAATAGCTGCAACACACCTTCTGGGATGCCAGCTTGAAGAAGAATACGTACGCCTTCAGCAGCGATGAGCGGAGTCTGCTCTGCCGGCTTCGCCAACACCGTATTGCCTGCAGCCAGTGCTGCCGCAATCTGCCCCGTAAAAATCGCCAAAGGGAAGTTCCATGGGCTAATGCACACCACAGCCCCTAGTGGGCGATGGCTATCGTTTGCAAAGCTGCGCGCCTGATCTGCGTAGTAGCGCAGGAAGTCCACTGCTTCTCGAACTTCAGCGATCGAATTGTTGAATGTCTTGCCTGCTTCACGAGCCAGCAGCCCCATCAGCGGCTGCATATCGCCCTCCATGATGTCGGCTGCACGGTCTAGAATCGCGGCGCGCTCCTCCGGTGGAGTCGATTGCCAAATCTGTGCACTAGACTCAGCGATGTCCAAAGCCATGTGCACATCTGACAGACTGGCCTCACTAACCTGGCCTACCACATCACGATGGTCAGCTGGGTTGAGAATAGGCGTTGGTTCCAGGCACTGAGGCGCATAGTTCCCGATTACCGGTCTGGCTTCATAGGCTTGATGCGAGCTCGCCAGCAAAGTCGAAGACAGCGATGCAAGACGCTGCTCATTGGAAAGATCGAGGCCGGCAGAGTTAAGCCGGGCATCGCCGTACAGGTCACGGGGCAATGGGATGCGCGGGTGCGGCTTTCCGACTTCGCCTTCTTGAGCAGCAAACTTTTCCACCTGATGTACCGGATCTTCGACCAAATCCTTCAAGGCAATGCTGTGGTCGGCAATGCGGTTCACAAAAGAAGTGTTGGCACCATTCTCCAGCAGGCGACGCACCAGGTAGGCCAAAAGAGTCTCATGGCTACCGACTGGCGCATAGATTCGGCAGGGTCGGTTGAATTTGCCGTCAGCCAGGTTACCGACGACTTGTTCATACAGAGGCTCGCCCATGCCATGCAAGCACTGGAACTCGTATTGTCCGGTGTAGTAATTTTGACCGGCAAGCTGATAGATGGCTGACAACGAATGGGCGTTATGAGTAGCGAACTGTGGGTAGATGTGCTGTGGCGCCGCCAGCAACTTTCGGGCACAGGCGACGTATGACAAGTCGGTGTAAGGCTTACGGGTATAAACGGGGTAGCCTTCAAGTCCATTGACCTGCGCAACCTTGATCTCACTATCCCAGTAGGCACCTTTTACCAGACGAATCATAAGACGGTGGCGGCTACGTTTGGCCAGATCGATAACGTAGTCGATCACGTACGGACAGCGCTTCTGGTAGGCCTGAATTACGAAGCCAATGCCGTTCCAGCCAGCTAGCGACGGGTCGAAGCACAGTCGCTCGAGCAAGTCCAAGGAAATTTCCAAGCGGTCAGCTTCTTCGGCATCGATGTTGATCCCGATGTCGTACTGCTTCGCCAATCGAGTCAAGCCCAGCAGGGTAGGAAACAGCTCGCTCATTACTCGATCGTACTGGGCACGGCTGTAGCGTGGATGAAGCGCCGATAGCTTGATGGAAATCCCTGGGCCTTCGTAGATACCGCGACCTTGCGAGGCTTTGCCGATGGCATGAATGGCTTGCTCATAAGAAGCCAGATAACGACGGGCGTCTTCATCGGTCAGAGCAGCTTCACCCAGCATGTCGTAGGAATAGCGGAAACCCTGATTCTGCATTTTGGTGGCATTGGCCAACGCTTGGCCGATCGTTTCACCGGTAACAAACTGCTCACCCATCAAGCGCATCGCCATATCTACGGCTTTGCGAATCAGCGGCTCACCGCTTCTACCGACGATCCGATTAAGGGTTGAAGTCATACCCGATTCATTGTGGGTACTTACTAGTTTGCCGGTGATCAGCAGCCCCCAGGATGCGGCATTAACGAACATTGATGGGCTATTACCCAGGTGTTGCCCCCAGTTGCCATTGCTGATTTTGTCCCGGATCAATGCATCCCGAGTGGCTTTATCCGGGATGCGCAGCAAGGCTTCGGCCAGACACATCAGCGCAACACCTTCTTGGGAGGAAAGTGAGAACTCCTGTAGTAAGCCCTGCACTAACCCCTGGCGACCGCTGGCATTCTTCTGGTTTCGCAGTTTTTGGGCGATACCCAATGCCATCTTGTTGGCCGCCTCGGCTTGGTCTTCACCCAGACGGGCCATTTCGAGCAGCATCGGTACCGCTTCATTCTCTGGCCGGCGGTAAGCCGATGTGATGGCCGCGCGCATCACCGTCTGCGGCAAGATACTCTCTGCAAACTCCAAGAAGACGTGTTCGCCCCCCTCCGGAATCGCATCAAGGATCTGTTGCTCGTTGACCGCTTCATCGAAAAGGTTAACGAGATGGCCCACAGCCGAGCCCTGCTCGGTACGCTCGACGAAACCGACCACCAGTTGCTTGATTACCCAGTGGGGCGTGCGCTCGATCGATTGTGCGGCGGTTTTCAGGCGATCACGAAGTTCGGCAGTCAGTTTGACGCCGACAGTTGTTGTTGTGCTCATGTCTTGATTTCCTGGGTTCGGCGAACAGTGAAATTGCGGTGCGATGTGCTTCGAGTTAGCGCTGGCAGTAGGCGAGTGCTGTGTACAACGGGTTCTCGTTTACCCTGTCTTGACGGCGAATTTCGCTAACGATGGCGTCCAATGTCTCGACCATGCGGCTAAAGATTTTCGACCTCAGTCGGGTAACCTTCCGGAGCAGTGCTTGCATGCAACCGATCAGCTTATTTACACCTACGATTGGCATTGCCTTCACCGCGAGTAGTGATCTTGTGGGTAGCTTGCCTGGTTCATTTTGGTTCTAAAACGGACCAGATCAAAAAGAAATTCTTCAGTATGCACAGCCTGAAAAGGGAAAAATCTACCCATTGGTAATTTTGCAAACCAATTTTCGGTCATTCTAGGCCCGCTTGTTCCGGGTTGCAATGACTGGTGCAACCTCTGCGGGACATTTCGGCCCAGCTCATAGCGCTAAAATTCAAATAAATTCTGAAAAATCAATGAGTTAATCGGGTTGCACTTAACTAAATTGGTTGGCTTCAGTACCAGTTAGGTGACTAGTGGTAAAATTTCTCCTTGAATCCACGAGCACCCGTGAAGAGAGCCACCCAATGCAAGCAGACTTTCGCCCTAAGCAGATCTATGAACAGGTCGCAGATCGGATCCGGGCAGGCATTCTCGATGGACGATACGCTCAAGGCTCGCGCCTACCCTCCGAGCGCGATTTGGCGCAACTGCTTGGTGTAAGCCGGCCAGCGGTGAGGGAAGCTATCGGCGCTCTTCAGGATGAAGGTCTTGTAGTCACTCGACAGGGCTCAGGCACCTACGTCGCCGATACTCTGGAGTGTCGCAGCAACGTTCTGCCGCTCCCCCCGCAGGATCAGATGGCCGATCTAGAGCTAAGCCTTAGAAGCGCTCTCGAAGTGCGTATGCTGATTGAGCCAGCGATTGCCCGATTGGCTGCGCGCCGTGCTCAACGCGATCCGATCGCAGAGCAATATCTCGATGAGATGAGCGACGTGAAAGACGTCACCGACCCGCTGTACCAAGCGAGCTGGAACAAATCCGCTCGGCTATTCCATCGCCAGCTCGCACAGATGACTGGTAATCCACTGATTACGAAAATTGCCGAAGAGATCAATGACGTCATGGCCCAAGCGCAATGGACGAGGCCAAGTACAAGCAAAATTTCGGGCGCTGAACGCACTCGGCTTTATGTGGCTGAACGCCAACTGATCTATGAAGCGATCGTGACTGGTGATGAGGACGCAGCAGCGTTCTACGTCGAGGGGCATTTGAAACGGGTAGAGCGAGACATGTCCCACATAGAGTGAGCATGTCCGCTTCATATCGGTGACCAACACGGTCACACTGATCACCTTGATGCCCACGGGTTTTCTGAGAGTACGACGACAGGGAGTGCCGAACATTCGGGTTTCAGAGCTTTCGATTGACGATCAAGCACTCCGGCTCTGGCTCAATCGCGGTGTTGATACTGGTCGCAAACGACACCCCGTTTGACATGAGCAATGAGGGCCGTTGGCAAAAGATCTGGCATACCGATCAGCAGCCCCTGCATTACTGGATATTGGCCCAGCAATCTGGTGACTAACGGATCAGCCCTTGGTTACACCCTGAAACGCAGCATAGCGCTAACCCACCACCTAGCGGATGTGGCTGCGCCCATCGACAACAATCAGGTTGAGGACCAGATCCGGCTTTGGGCGCTTGGCCGCTCGAACAAGTTGCTAGCCGGCTCGCTGCGCAGTGGTATAGGGCTGCGGGAATCATAAGCCTGGGCCCGCCAATGCTCTCTCGGAAGCCGTCACTATGAGAACTGCATCCGTTCACCAGCTGCCCCTAGATTGAAGATGTGAGGCAGATATTTATCCGCTACACACCTTCTCGGCAGTACTGCGCGGCATTTGACATATCGAGAAAATCCGTTGCGGCCTAGCCGCAATTCGCATCGGCCGCAACCACACCAGCTAGACCTTGATACCCCGCGCTTCACACTGGGGCTTTTTTCCCCCGGCGAATTCCCCGCGTACAGCTCGAAATGAGAGCTAGCAAGGAATTCTGACTGGAGCCCGCGGCAGGACGCGACCAAGGCAGCCGATCGTCTTCCCGTGTAGTGAATTCGCCAAGTGGTGAGAAATTTGCTGGACGTGTAGTGTTTGCTTCCAATAGGATTGATTCATTGGACTCTGTAGTAAAAAAAACAGCGCTTTTTGAGGGCGATCCAATGACGAATTTACGTGAAAAAATTAGCGACGCCTTCCTCAAGCCAAGCCCTTCAGAACGCAAGGTAATCTGTGTGTTGCTCGACCAATATCCACGTAGTGGGCTGGGCTCGATGACACGGTTGGCGGAGCAAGCCGGAGTCAGCGATCTAACAATCATTCGTTTGGTGAAGAAGCTTGAATTTGCCGGCTACCCTGATTTTCAGGAGGCCTTGCTCAGTGAAATGGATCAACGGCTTCGATCGCCTAGCACTCTGCTTCAGCTCCGGGCTCCCCACAGCCAAGACGATGCGTGGACTCTGTATCTGCAAGACAGCGAACGCACTTCTCATGAAACGCAAGATTTGACTCAGTCTAAAGACGTACGAGTCTTTGTTAACTGGATTCTCGACAGTCGCCAGATATCCTGCAATGGCGGTCGACTCAGGAGTTTCCTGGCGGGATATCTGGTCAGTCATTTGCGCTTGTTGCGCGCCGGGTGCGCTCGAAGACAACGCTCAGTTTCCAGATCGGATGTGCGCCATTCAGCGCCAGGATTTGGTACTGCTTTTTGACTATCGCCGATATCAAACCTAGGCACTTGTACCCGTTGTCTGAAATCTTATTCGACTGCGCTGCAAAGTTGCGTAAAAAGTTTGCCGGACTACTCACAAATCCCCAAGTTTTTACTCTCAGCGTATGTGTCCTAGATAAACAAACCAGGAAAAATACAAAATGCAGATATCTAGACGATCCATTCAGGCACCATCTTCTGTAGTAATGATTCGGCCCCGCTTATTCATGCCAAATCCAGAGACAGCTGTCGATAATAAATTCCAAAGTAAAGCAAGCCACCTGGTGGACAGTGCGATCGCACAAGCGGCCTACGATGAAGTGACCCAAGCCGTCATACGGCTTGAGACCGAAGGCGTACGTGTTCATCTGTTCGAAGATCTCGGCAATAATGACACGCCTGACTCGGTTTTTCCCAATAACTGGTTTTCTACCCACTCCGGCGGACACATCGCGATCTATCCGATGTATTCGCCCAATCGCCGGTGGGAGCGTAGAAACGATGTCATTGAGATGCTAAAAAAGGAATATCGCGTCCAGGACGTCATAGACTACTCAGGACTTGAGGCCGATGGTTTGTTTCTGGAGGGAACGGGGGCCATGGTGTTCGACCATTTGTCGCGTATAGCCTTTACTGCGCGTTCGAATCGTGCCGACCCGATTGCATTGGAGCGATTCAGCACTCATTTTAATTTTGAGCCGATTGTTTTCGAGACCGCCGATGACAGTGGCATGCCGATCTACCACACTAACGTCCTAATGTGCGTTGCCACGGAATTTGCCCTGGTAGGTTTCGACATGTTTACCCAACCAGCGAGGGCGGCAGAGGTCCGTCGTCGCCTGGAGGAATCTGGACGTGACGTCATCAGCCTGAGTAATTCGCAGCTCAAAGACTTTGCTGGCAATGCAATCGAGCTATCGGGGAGTAATGGTCGAATTCTTGCTTTGTCGCAAAGGGCATTCGATAGTCTGAACATGGACCAGCGCTGTCGGATCGAGCGCACCGCGCGTCTGGTACCTCTGCAGGTGCCAACCGTCGAACTGGCAGGGGGATCGGTGCGTTGTATGATCGCAGGGATCCACCTTTCGCCGCGCATATAACTAACTTGCACTTACTAATCAAATGGCCGCCTGATGATGCCGCCGAAAAGTAAATAGCTTAATTCTGGCCTTGTGTGAAACTGCTTGGTTAATGGTGGTGAGGATTAGCGTGATAGTTTATCACGCGCTGGTTTTCGATTAGGGCTAGAAAGTACGGCTGGTCGCAGAATAGCATAATAATAGCTAAGCTGGAGAGTGTAATGGATAATCGTTCAGATTCGCAGGATACAAAGTCTGGGAGTTCGATTTCTGGCCTATATGAGCGAGATTTATGCTCGATTTCCAAGCTAGCCCATCTCCGGTTTTTCCCCCTCGCGGTAACCGGAGGCAAAGGCGCAACACTACGTGGAGACGATGGGCGCAATCTAATCGATTTTTCTGCCTCTTGGGGAGCAGCTTCTCTAGGTCATTCCCATACAGCCATCTGCTCGGCAGTAAACAGCGCGCTCTCCGATCAGGCGGGTGCTAGTTATCTATCCAGTGCTAATCTGCCCACGGTCGAGTTGGCTGAGATGTTGCTCGCCCGCACACCTGCTCGAGCAGCAGGACGGGTATGGTTCGGTCATTCGGGGTCAGATGCCAACGAGACAGCAAACCGGATCATCAGTGCTGCCACTGGCCGGCCTGGCATTCTGGCATTCGAGGGGGCTTATCACGGTGGTACGAGCGGATCAATGGCCTTCTCGGGGCACCCTTTTCAGCGAGCCACTAGGTCAGAACACCTGACTTTAATACCGTACCCGGCCAGTCGTTCGCAAGCGTGCGAGGCCCTAGCCTGTATTGATGAGGCGATTTCTGCGAGACCGGGATATTACGGCGCATTTTTCATTGAGCCTATCCAAGCCGACGGTGGATTACTGGTTCCGCCTGCTGGATTTTTTGAGGCTGTGCAGCAGCGATGCCGTGATAACGCAGTTTTGCTTGTTTCTGATGAGGTGAAAGTTGGCGTTGGCAGAACAGGAGTATTCCACGCATTTGAGAATTTCAATATTGAACCAGACGTCGTGATCATGGGGAAGGGCTTAGGAGGTGGATTGCCAATCTCGGCCGTGATAGGGCCAGAATGGCTGATGAACTTCAGTACCGGCTTTTCTCTCCAGACACTTCATGGCAACCCTGTTTGCGCCGCAGCTGCAATTTCAGTTCTTCAGACAATTGATGGGGAAAAATTGCTGCGCAATGCCAACGACGTTGGTACTTACATCCATGACCGCTTAAATTTCCTAGCAACACAACAGCCTGCGATTCACGAGGTGCGTGGTATTGGGCTGGCGTTAGGTATTGAACTCAGAGACGATATTCTTCCGGGAGTAAGTGGAAAAGATCTTGCTGCTCGCGTTGTTTTTCGGGCATTCCAATTAGGCCTCGTCGTATATTATGTGGGCATCCATAGTAACGTAATTGAGCTAACACCAGCGCTCAATATAACAAAAAGTATAGCGGTGCAAGGGTTGGCGATCCTTGAAAAAGCATTGTCTGATGTTGTTGAGGGCGAGGTAGAGCCTAATGGTTGTCAGGATTTTTCTGGCTGGTAATTACTTGCCTGCATTGAGTTTCCAGCTTGGTTAAAGTCCCGAAACCTCCGATTAGATTTCGGAGGTCATGTCATGAGTAAGGCGTATCAGTCGGTTGTAAACCACTTTTTTGATCTGTAAACCATTGTGGTTTACAGATCAAAAAAGTGGTTTACAAGGTGGTGGGCACGACTGCTTCGCTCTGCTAGGCATCCATCATCAGTGCTGCAGCAGCGTATTCACGCTAACTGCCAGAAGGTGTTCGTGCCTGGGGGATCGGCAGGACACGGACTAAGCAGATTCGCGATTAAACTGTTGCTCTCTGCCTCGCCAGTCCGCGTGCCTGTGCCTGGAGCTGCAGAGCTGCTTGGATTTCCGTATAGAGCTGAGCGTGTTCGTTATCTCGGTCAGCAACAGTTACCACCAGCGAGTAAGGCTCTTTGTCCAGTACGTCTGGATGGTTCCATTCCCTATCCTGTCAGATCACGACGACAAACCATTTTTCATTGGGATTGCGTTGTTTGGACGTCCATTTGGATGACTGGACTGTCCCACGGCTTCGCTGCTGGGCTGAGACTTCGCGATTTGTCGATGCGTCATCGTTACGTGTATCTGCTTCGCCCTGCGTGTCTTTATTGAAAAATGACTGCACCTCATCGAGCGAGCTGCCTTTCACCAAACGATAGCTAATTTGGGTGGCTAGATAGGCGGCGCTGACAGATCAGTGTCTTTGATTGTTAATTCAGTGTTTTTGCGCAGCGCTGATTTTTAAAGTCACTGCGTTATCGGCCTGCGGCATTGTTATGGACATTGGTTGATTTGTTAAGGGGTTTTAAATGCACTAGATCGCGCTATGCGCTGGTGAAAGTAGACGCGCCCTCAGATCCACTTTCGTGGACGAGGGGGGTGGTGCATGTTGCCTTCACGAGCGCGTCGGCGGTTACTGCGGATAGCGGACGTGTGGTCATTGGGGGCAGCACCTGCTTCAAGGCTTGGTTGCTTGTCGCCCCTAAACGGGGCCCTCTCGTTGGCGATTTTCGCGGTACTAACGCCGACCATTTCGTATCCGAGATCGTCGCTGACGCGCAGCACGGCACCGATCGGCCGATCCCCGGCTGTACAGCGTTTTAGAGCAGACCATGTTCTGTCCGGCGCTCCTGTAAGCCCCGTGAAGCCTGAACCGTTCCGTTTAAGTAATTTTCATTACAGAAACCGTAACGTTGATTTGTTTGTAATTTCCATTACAGAAATTTAGCATCCAGTCTGCCTTGAGTGCGCAGGCTTGAGGCCCTCGGTCACTAAAATAAGAAACTCACCAGGAGGCTACATGAACGTCACCCCTGTAGGGCTTAGCTCAACCTCGGATCCGGGCGATGCCCCCTCAGGCCCTTCAATCGCTAAGGCTCGAAGCACTCGGCTTAAAGGGTTATGGGCGAGCAGCGTTGGGAATGCCATGGAGTGGTTCGACTGGACGTGTTACGCCATTTTCTCGTCGTTTCTCGCTCAGACCATGTTCGACAGATCCCAAGGTCTATCGGCGCTTCTAGCCACGTTGGCTATCTTCGCAGTGGGGTTTGTCGCTCGACCGATAGGTGGGGTTTTCTTCGGCAGGATCGCCGATGTCAAAGGCCGTCGATTCGCTATGATTGCTACCACTTCATTGATGGCTATTGGCAGCTTGGTGATTGGCCTGGCTCCCACATATGAACAGGTGGGAGTGATCAGCTCCGCTATCTTGGTCGTAGCTCGAATTGGGCAGGGCTTAGCGCATGGCGGAGAGAGCGCAGCCTCGTACGTCTACATAAGCGAAATTGCTCCCGATCATTCCCGCGGCTTTTGGTCGAGCGCAGTATATGTGGCGGTTTCAATTGGCACCCTCAGCGCTACAGCACTCGGCACGTTGCTCACGAGCACCCTTACTGCCGAGCAGATGCTGGACTGGGGTTGGCGGGTGCCGTTCCTCGTAGGCTCGCTGCTAGGACTCTATGCCTGCTTCATGCGACGTGGGATGGTCGAAAGCGAGATCTTTGAAGAGGAGCAGGGGAGCGACACCGGCGCCCAGACTGAAAATTCAACATCGAATTTTTGTAAAGGCTTGAGGTTGGTGATTTTGACAGGCGGTTCGACCATCACGTACTACACGTGGTGTGTATTTGCCTCGACCTATGCGATCACTGTCAAAGGCATATCTGCCAGCGACGCCTATGTGGCAAGTCTTTGCGCTCAGCTGGTGGGCCTCGTAGCATTACCTGTTTTCGGAGCGCTCTCCGATCGAGTTGGCCGCCGGCCCATGTGTCTAGCCTTCGCCAGCGGCATGTTCTTGCTCGCCTTCCCGCTTAACTGGCTGGTTTCTTCCAGCGCATGGACATTGTTCTGGGCGCAGTCTGTTGCGTTGATTTTTTGGGCGATGCTCACCTCGATCTACCCTGCATTAATGGCTGAGCAACTCCCTACCCGATCGCGGGCCATGGGCATCGGTTTAATTAGCTCACTCTCCGTGGCCTTGTTCGGAGGAACTGCTCCTTACTTAAATACACTGCTGACCAATATGGATATGCAATATTTATTCACGCTCTACCTAATGGTTCTTTGCCTAGGCTCATTTATCGCTGCCTGGCAGATGCCCGAGACGCGTAATATTTCACTTGCCAAAGTTTAGTGTCCACCCGTTGCGTGTGCGGAGGCTGCATGTCTGTGTCTAATGAATTGTGTTTTAAAAGTGCTACTGAGTTGGCTTCAGAAATTCGGGCGGGGCATATTAGTTCGAGAGATGTCGCGCAGGCGCATTTGAGTCAGATCGAAGAGTTCAACGGTCGTGTGAATGCGATTGTAACGTTGGATGTGGAAGGAACTCTGAAGCGTGCACTTGATGCCGATGAAGCACAGGTTAAAGGCCACAAATTAGGTATTCTGCATGGACTACCTATTGCTCATAAAGATACTTTCCTCACAGCCGGGATGCGCACTACATTTGGATCCCCTTTGTTCAAAGACTTTGTTCCAACCGAAAATAGTGCTGTTGTCGAAAAGTCCCAACAGGCGGGCGCTATTTCAGTGGGGAAGACGAATGTACCTGAATTTGCGGCAGGCTCGCAGACATTCAATCAGGTATTTGGCCCGACGCGCAATCCCTACAACCTTGACCTCACCTGTGGTGGCAGTAGTGGTGGGGCTGCGGCGGCATTAGCCTGTGGTTTCGTCCCACTTGCCGATGGGAGCGACATGGGCGGGTCTCTAAGAAACCCCGCAAGCTTCTGCAATATTGTCGGGCTGAGGCCATCGATTGGTGTTGTCCCGCAGTACCCAGTCGTGAATGGCTTCGATGTCCTATGTGCATCAGGGCCCATGGCCCGAAGTGTTGAGGATGTCGGTTTACTGCTCAATGCGATCTGTGGTGAGGATCCGCGCGACCCTTGCTCATTCAGACAAGACTCAGCGAGCTTCTCTGGTCGGCTAGAGCATGATTTCTCACGCGCTCGCATAGCTTGGTCACCAAATTTGGGCTGCTTACCCGTTGCACCTGAAGTCATTCAGGTAATTCAAAAACAGTTGGATGTGTTTTCCAGTTTTGGCTGTGAAGTCGAGGAGGCGACGCCGGACTTGACCGGTGCGCATGAAGCTTTTCATACCTTGCGGGGAATGATTTTCGAAACGACCTACGGCCACCTATACCCGGATCACAAAGACGCGCTCAAGGATACGGTGAGGTGGAACTTGGAGCTTGGTAGAAATCTGACTGCACCGAAAATTGCACAAGCGCAGAGATTGCAAAGTCAATGCTTTGCGAAGCTTTCCCAGTTTTTGACCCAGTATGATTTTCTGGTAACCCCAGTGAGCCAGGTTCTGCCATTCCCCGTCGAACAGGAGTACGTCACCGAAATTAATGCTGTCCCCATGGGAAGCTACATCGATTGGATGAGCGCTTCCTACTACATCTCTGTCACTGGCCATCCTGCTATCTCCGTGCCGTGTGGATTCTCGCAGACAGGTCTACCTGTTGGGATTCAGATTGTCGGGCGCTACAGGCGAGATCTGGATCTGCTACGCATTGCCTACATGTTCGAACAGTCCACACGCTTTGCCACCGTGCGCCCTGTATTTTGCGATCATTCTTATGATCATAAGGAGCGCTAAGCTGGCATAGCCAATCGGCTAGTGATGACCCTGCGCTCTGGAGCTCAGCCATTGTGATTAACATTCAGGCTTTAGCATTGTCCGGTGTTGCAGGGTTATGCGCCACCATGCCCATGGGCATTCTTCTGGCGCAATCTGTTCCGTGAACGTGCGAACGCGGCGTTTGATGATGCCCCGGATAATCCGCATCAATATTTGACCTTGTAGGTCGGCGAATCCTCCGGCCGCTGGCCACGCCGATCGTAAAGCCGCGTCGTGCTGATATTGGAATGTCCCAGCCAGGTCTGGACCTTCGCGATATCAGCCTCGTGCTCCAAGGCATTGGTTGCTGCAGTAGCTCGCAGCCCATGCACACCAAGGCCAGCCACCGCAATGCCGGCCGTTTTGGCCCAAAACCCGATGATCGAATAGATACCGTTGGCCAGCAAACGCGCCCCTGGCGTCCGTCCGCGAACGGAGCGAAACAATGGGCCCGTGGTCCGCTCCCCATCCGCTTCCAGGTACTGGTGGATCCGCTCAGCAGCCACTGGATGGAGTGGCAGGTAGCGTACCTTGCGGCCTTTGCCATGCACCTTCAAATGACGAACGCCGCGGCGTTCCTGCAGGTCGTCGACATCCAACATAGCTGCCTCCTCACGACGCAAGCCGTGGTACAGGAGAACCGCCAGGAGGGCTCGATCGCGAAGTCCCTTCACGCTGTCCAGATCTGGTGCATCAAGCAGTGCCTTGGCCTGGTCGTCGCCCAGCGCCGGCGTCTTACCTTCATTGCTCTCATTTGGAGGCCGCTTGACGCCATGGACGGGATTGCCACCCGCCACAGCGTTACTGTCCAGCAGGTGATCAAATAGGCTGGTCAACGCGGCAAGCTTTCGCCGGATGGTTGCGGCAGACAACACTCTGCGCTCGAGGTCAGCTCGCCAAGCTAAAACATGGGCGCGTTGAACCTCTCTGAACTGGTCCGGATGGACAATGCCGACGAAAGCGGTGAAATCGCCGATATCGATGCTGTAGGCACGGCGGGTCTGCGGATTATCAATGTTGGCCAACCACTCGGTAGCAGCTGGCACCTCAGATAGAGCCAGGTACTGCGCTTCAGTGAGTTTGCCAGGCTGCCTGGTTACCAGAATGTCTTTCATCAACGCATCCGCCGTCGTCTATTAGGCGTGCTGGTATCTACAGGATCGACAGGCTTCGCGTTCAGCAATCGCTCCCACCGTTGAGTTTCCGCATCCATCTCATCTTCACCACGGATTTCAGCGGCAATTGAGCCACCAGACTTTGCCAAGGCGGATTTTGCCTTCGACCAAAAGCCTAGTGCAGATCCCCAGATATGAACCGGCACGATCGGAACCCGGTGCTGTTCATGAAGCACTTTTAAAGTGGCCAGGCCATGACCATTTGCGCGGTGCTGATCGTCCACATCAATTTTGTGAACGTACACGCGGTCGAGGATCGAGTTCAAACCGTATTCGATGCTACCCACGCGCCTAGCGCCGGCGTAAATGCCGGCGTAAATGGTCGGAGACGGATAGCCAAATTGGAGCGGGTGCGAACTCTCCCGTTCAGTCACTAACTGAACGGGTTGTTCGAGCTTGGTCGTTTTTGGGGATTTACGGCGCGTGTGTTCGAAAAAATCACGCATAGGGTCAAACCAGTCCACAGAACGACTCCCTGTCAAGAATTGGTGATAACGTATTTTATCACCAATTTATGGACGCGGGGGGGAGGGAGGCTATGCAGCGCTCAAGCGCACTTGAAATGCTTCCATTTCTTTCATTGTGCTGATGTCTGGCACAAGCCTTGGACACAGGTTGAGCTGGGCCGAGATGTAGGCCAGGGTCCGAACACGGTCAACCGAGGTGTTCATTGCTTTTGCTAGTCGTTTGGCTGCACCTAGTCGGTTCAGGGCGCAATGCGCGGCTTCCAAGATTTCGGCAAGCAGGTCTTCATCGAGCTGTCGAAGCATGTCTTTCAAGTCCATAGGGTCCATCCTTCAGTGATCGAGCTTTAAATGCCCTACAGGGCGGTAATTTCCGCATTCATGACGCAGGCCAGATCCGGGCCAAGCTGACGACGAATACGAGCAATCGAGGTGTCAGTTGGAGGCGCTTTATAGAAGGAAAACTCTGGTGAACCCGAATGCTGCAGGACAATGAGATGAGTCTTGCCAAGGCGTTTCAATCTCCTCAGCTGGGCAACTTCATCGATCATCTGGGTAATCGCCATGTCGAACCATTCTGGTGCTTCAGTTGGCTCATCCATAGTGTGCCCTTGGAAGGTCAATTGAAGTTGGTAGCCTTGCGCTTTCAACTGCGCAACCAACTTAGTTTGCTGAGCAGCGTCGATTTCAACCCGCGTCATGCCACCATCGCCATTATTGGATACAAGCCCAAGCATTTTTTTGTGGAGATAGACTTTGCAGGACCACGCGAGGCCTCTGGATGTCTCGGCTTCCTTGTAGCCCCTGATGTCCAGGCCGACACTGCGATACGCCTTGATGTTTGAGTACGCTTCCATAATTGACCTCCGTATTGACGTAAAGTCATTATACCTCGTAATTCCGTATTGTGTATTTCATACGGAATAAATGAGCCAAAAAAAATGTCCCACTTGTCATAGTACAAACCCCAGGGAAAGCAACGATAAGGCCAGCAATAGCCCTAGCAACAAGACAGACCTGGTTGTAGGTTTTTGATTTATGAATGTTGCTCCGAATAATCCAGCAGCAATAATGGGGAGTAGCCACCCTACGGGGGCATTGAGGATTATCGAGCCGATATTGAAGAGCGGTCCCCTTGCCGAGCCGATTTGAGCCCAATAAGGAACTTGCCCGCTGCCAAGCACAAACCCGACAGTCATGCACAAGCCTGCAAAACAAAGAAGTGCGAATAGAACGAATCCCCAGGCTCTCCATCGAGCGGAATCAGCCACTTTCAGCGCAACAGCTTGACTGGCTTCGCTTACAGCAACGGACAATGTGGAAAGTGCCTTTTTTGTTTCGGCGTCAGCCATCTCGGCAAACAATGACTTATGCTTATCAACTTGTTTGTCAACCTGCCTGGCAATCAGTTCTGGATACTTCGCATACATCGTGTCGTAGGACTGCAAGGCCATTAAGATCAGCCAGAGAGAATCATTATTATGCAGGTTCAATGCATTTTTAACTCTATACAGATCCTGCACCTCTTTATCAGAGGCCTGCCTGCCCAAGAGTTTCTCAAAAGCTACCTCAATATCATCCATTGATAACCTCCCCCATCACCTTATTCACATCGCGACGCCACCGTGTCAGTTCAGCGCGATTTCCGATTGGTAATTCCTTCAAAGCTTTCCCGATCGAAAGACGTTTGCTGTACAGATCATCACTCACCCGATCGGCCAGGTCTGGCAGCATCAGTGACTTTCCGCCTGCACCTTCGATGCTTTCCCTTATGTTTGAATTGTTGTAAAGCTCAAACTTGATTTCATCACCGAAGTAAGAATTTCGGATCACATGGGTAGTGGATCCTGGCAGCGCCTCTCGATATTCCTTGAGCAGTTCCAGGCTGTCTCGTTGTCGGTTGATCACCCAGAGAGTGATGAGTTTCCGGTTCAGTTCACCGAGCGTGCTGTTCAACGTTTCTCCGTATGCTGCTACGCCTTTGTTGTTCCGTGCTGCTGTGTTGACTACCACAACGTGATCGCGGAATTCGTCGCAGACATTGACCAGGTCAATCCAGCCGTTTGCGTCGTCTAGATCTATCAGCCTGCACTCTATTTCGTCTTTATACATCTTCCAAACATCTGGATTGGAGGTGTCCGATTCAATGAGCAATACCTTGCTTCCAGCTTGGATCAAAGTGTCAACCAAACCTATCGTGGTGAAGCTTTTGCCTACGCCACCTTTGCCACCTCCGCTGACGTAGATTTGACCAACCTGGGTAGTCGATTTTTCTTTCATAGGTTTGCTCCTTAAATGTCATCCGTATCTGTTTTCGGTTGGAAACCGGAATTCCCTTCTCGTGTTACCCCGGTTGTTACGTGATGTACACCCTGAACCGCCTTAGCGCCGGCCTGAGTGGATTTTTCTTTCCCCCCTTGGCGATCCTCGCCGGAAGTCTTAACCCGCGCTTTTGGCATACGCCGGGTCTTGCCTTTCACAGAACCCCTCGCCCTAGTGAGATAGCTTTTCAGCGTTGTCTCCGAAATTTGCATTCCACCTGCTGTCAAAATTTCGGAAATCTTCGCCAGGCTGTAGCCGCGGGATTGCAGCTCTTTTATCGATCCTTGCATCATCTCGACTGCCTTCAGCTTCGAAACCGGCTTGTCCGGTTGCTCTACCTCTGGCAGGTTTTCGAGATCCCCCATGAGCTTCTCGATTTGCGAAATGGTGAATCGCATTTTGCCTCCCCCCTAACGTCCTCTATGCCCTGATTCTATGGGCATCCCTTGCGCAGTCAAGTTCCGTACGATAGCCTTGATACGAAATGATGTCTACAGTTTTGGACAGGGTAGGGTTTGTACTCCCGCCATAAATGGCGTCCGTCCAACCGGCATCGCTGGCAGTCGTTTCACTCCCTTGCGATGCCTACCACCCTGCTCAGGGCTGCGCCCCGAGACCCCTTGGAACACCTGAGGATCCTGCTTATGAGTACCAGTGAGCAAAGGCGTCGAACCGGTCGGCTACCACCTATCCGGTGCTTCGAGGATGAAGAGGAAATCGTTCGTGACAAGGCGAAGGACTGCGGCCAGAGCGTGGGTCAATTCATGCTCGCAGCTGCGCTGGGGAGACGTACAAGGTCAAAGGTGGAGGGGCATATCCTTAACGAACTGCGGAGGCTCGGAGGCCTGCAGAAACACTTGTTCAATGAAGGCGGTGGGAAGCTTTCAAAAGAGTATGCACAGATCCTGGTGGCCTTGAAGGCTGCTATCGAAAGGATTGGTTCGTAATGCTTGCGAAGGTTCCACCGAAACGGGCCGATGGGAGCTCAAGCTTCTCGGCGTTGGTCGACTACGCGACAGAACGTGACGAAGAAAAGGAGACACAAACAGATGAGCTCACTCCAGGCCACACCCGAAGAGACGACTCAATTCTTGAGTCTGCTCGAGAGCATATCGAAAGAGCAGCAGACCGTTTGCGAGAGATTGGACGAATTGATGCTGCAACTCAAAATGCCATCCGAGAACGTGCTCGAAGTATTGGAATTGCTCTTGATTCCAATGGGCGTCGATATCAACAGGATCAACACCCAGTTCCAGTCCGCATTGACGAGCCTGGACCCATCAGAGAACGAGGGGTAAGCGCTGATGGACATGAAAGCCGTCTTGCCGTTGCTCAGCACCATCTTGCAGCAGCAGCAAACCATCTCCGACAAGCTGTTAGAAATCATCCTGACTTTGCGGCAAGAGCAAGATCCCGTGGAGCCAACCTTGCGTTTCATGCTGCAGCCGCTCAAAGAAGGGATGCAGGAGATGAGCTCAATGCTATCGCCGAGCTCGAATCCGGACTCCTCCTCGGAGCACCAGTAAGGGAAGTTACACGTTCCGGTGTATCCTGCCAGCACAACTGCTTGAGCCTGGCAACAGCCGCGGCAGAAATGAAAGCAGTGGCGGCTCAAAATTCACGCGTTAAGGATCCTGTCTACCATGTCATCTTGAGCTGGCCACAATCAGAGAAACCAACTGATGATCAAGCTTTCGATTGTGCTCTACATGCGATGGATGCGGTCGGTATGGGTGAGCACCAGTATGTGTTTGCTATCCATCATGACACGGACAATGTTCACTTACACATGACGGTGAATCGTGTTCACCCCGACTCGTATAACGCGGTGTACCCGGATAGAGATTATTTCAAGCTCGATTATGCAATGCGAGAGCTTGAGCTTCGCTATGGTTGGAAGCATGACAATGGCCCCTACAGTGTCATTGACGAAAAGGGATCGCCTGAAATTGCCTGGTCGGCGCCTAAACCCAAGTTTCAAGGTAAGCAGCCTACTCGTGCTGCGGATATGGAACGTCATCTGGACCAGGAAAGTTTGCACACTTACTGTCGCGGTGAACCTCGCGATGCAATTTCAACGCTTCTGAAAAAGAAAAATCTTACCTGGCAGAAACTGCACGCTGAACTGGCGCGATACGGGTTGGGGATCAAACCCAAAGGTCGCGGCATGGGTATTTATTCGCTTGAAGAACAGAGCTTGGTGCCTATCAAAGCAAGCGACATGCACGAGGCCTTGTCTAAGGCTCGATTGGAAAAGCGTCTTGGTGACTATGAGGAGCGTAAAGTCACACAAGAGCTGATGGCACTTATGAGTTACGACAAATTCGCAAGTCCACGACGGAATCCCGAAGATCGTCTGCAGCGCCGCTCAGAGCGGGCTAATTTACGCAGGGCTCTACGTGCCCGATACGAAGCCTATCGGACAAAATTTGTATATCGCCGAGTTAATAAAGAGTGGGTTAAGCAACAATTCAAACGCGTACGCGATGACTCCAGGCAGCAGCGCCTGGATATCAGAATGCGTATTAAAAATCCAAAGGATCGAAAAGCATTTTACAGTATCTTGGCGTTCGAGACACTAAGAGCTAGAGAGGAACTGAAAACTAAAATATCAAAAATGCGGACAGATTTAAAAAATGATCCTTCTAATAATAGGCTCAGTTATCGTGAATGGGTTGAGCAAGAAGCAGCCACCGGAGATCCTGGGGCAATCAGCCAGCTGCGTGGTTTCACATATGGCGAGAAACGTGCAGCGAAGGCTGAAGGAGCTAACGGTTTCGAATTTGCCCGGGATCTCGATCCTAAATACCAGTCGATCGATGGAATGCTCGGTGTAGTTAGGAGAAACGGCACAGTCATTTACCGGCGGGCCGCTGGCGATCCGGGATTTGTAGACCTTGGCGGCCAGTTCAACTTCCCTGGCCAAGCGGTTGACAGTGAGCTGATGACTCGCGCCTTACGCGCGATGCCGAACACGGCACCACCTGGTCCGTTGCGGATCACCGGTAGTGCCGAATTTAAGCGCTCACTGATCGAGGCTTTGATCGATGAACGATACAGCGGTGCGCTAGCAGATCCAGAGCTCGAGAAATTGCTGCGTGAGGTCAAGGCCGAGCGGGACGCACAGCAGAGGTCAAGAAGCGGCCTGCGGGGGGGATAGTGTTTGCTTGTGTTCATTCCGTATTATAGTATCTATACGAAATCAACAGAGGATTTGATAATGGCCAACACACGTTACCCACTGGCACTGGTTGCCCTGGCTCTTGCCCTTGGGGGCTGCGCATCGAAGAAACCGGACGAATCGGCCCAGCAGCTGATCGACCAACAGATCCTCGAAGCGTCACAACGCATTGAGATGGCTCAGGCTGACCTATATCAGCAGGGCGCGATCAATAGCCGCGTGGTGATGCGCCTACCGTCGACCATCGTGGATGACAAGCAGCGTGTATCGCTCAAGTGGCAGGGCGATGCAGTCGAACTGTTAGCAGCCTTGGCTCGGGATCGTGGGCTTGAGTTCTCGTTCATGGGCGTGCGTATGCCGCTGCCGGTCGACATCGATGTAAACAAGGTGCCCTACGAGACCTTGATGCTGATGATCCGCTCCCAAGTTGGCTACCGCGCCAATGTGACCCAGACGCCTGGGAAGTTGGAACTCCATTACAACCGGCCTCAGGCCTGAACTGGAGGTACGCTATGAAGCGGATTTTCGCATTGTTGCCTCTGATGGTTTCGCTTGCTGTTCATGCGGGCGAAAGCCCCGAGCTTGATGTCAGCGGGCAGACAAGCGCTCCAGTCGTTGAAACGGCACCGCCTGATCTCGATTCGTTGCTGAAACCACAGTCAAAAGCGACCACCAAGGTCACCGATATTCGAAATCAATTGCTGACCGACATGGGTAACACTGTCGGCTTCCGCGGCGGTATGGCAGCTCGAGCTCGTGAACTGGTTGATGGTCTTAACGCACGATCGCCGTCACTCGATGCGATGTTCAAGTTCGCTCCCATGATCGCTAAGAACGGCACGCTTCCGCCTGTTATCGTAGAAGCCAGGGACGTTGCTGCGTTCTCTCAAGACCAGGTCCGAACGGCGAATCGCGTCTACAAAATTGAGCGAGAGGAACGGTTTGTGAGTGTCCCCCCTACCTGGCGTGACTACCTCTATGTTGGCCTGCCTCTGAATGCCAGTGTTGAACTGCCCGACTTCGAAGCACGCCCTCAAGACAGCGACGAGGCTGAAATCTGGGAGGTAGCAGTCCGTAAAGGTTGGGACGATGGTTACAAACAAGCGGATGCTATCCTCGCCGCCAATTTCAATCGTTTGACCCGCGATTACCTCGGGATGCACCTCTACTCCTCTCTCCTGCAGAACGACATGATCAGCTCGACCAGCGTGGCTGAAAGCCAGCAGACTGTTACGGGTGATGGTAAGCAAATGATGCTGGGCGACAAATTGCGTCGCGTAACCGGCCGTGCGACGTTCGAGACTGATCCTAAAAAATGGCGCCCTACGGTCAAAACGCAGCTCCGGCAGACCGGTGATGGTGCGACCAAGTGACGAGTCCAATATTCGATCCGTACAATTTCGAGGGCGACTTGTCTCCCGATAATTTCATGCGCTTTCTGAAGCTGTGTGCGGATCGGGGGGTGTCTGACATTCTCGTACAAGGCGGCGACTACATTTGGGTCGAGCTGCATGGACGGCAACTGAAAGCGTCAACAACGACAATCAAGCAAGGTCAGCTATCACCGTTGATGGCGTCGGCTTGGTCCGCTGAAATTGAAAGCATGATCAAGCAAGGGGATGAGGGTGTTGACCGTGCCTTGGAGCTTGCCGGAGAAGAGTTTGGGCTGGCTCGGGGTACCACGCTTCGCTTTCGGACCAACTTTGTTCAAGCGCGCATAGCCAGCATCGATGAGGCTTATTCGATCACCATGCGGGTGATTCCGTCGGATCTGCCGGATATCGATAAAATGGGAATCGAGCCCGACTTGATCCGGGGCTGCTACGCAGAAATGGGCCTGGTTCTGGTCTGCGGACCCACTGGGTCTGGAAAAACAACTTTCCTCGCGGGCCTGTACAAAAAGGCAGGGGCAGAAATGCCCGACCGGAAAGTGATCACTTATGAGGACCCCATCGAGTATGTACTTGGTGGTCCGCACTGGTTGGGACCGCAACCGTCGCAATCGCAACTGCGTAGAGACATTGGCGACTTCCCGAAAGCACTTCGGAATGCCATGCGCCGCAAACCCAGTATCATCGGTATCGGTGAAGCTCGGGATCGCGAGACGATCGAGGCAATGACTGAGGCTGGGCTGACTGGTCACTTATGCTTTGCCACCATGCACACCGAGTCTGTTGCTGAGACGATCAACCGTGCAATTCAAACCTATCCACCTGACCAGCAAGCCGGTATGGCTTCACGCCTGGCCGGTGCCTTACGTGTCATTCTGGTTCAACGCCTGCTCAAAACCACGGACGGCAAGCGAGCTGCGATCCGTGAGTACCTGGTGTTCGATCGTGAAGTGCGCAATGAACTACAGTCCCTTCCTTACACGGACTGGGGCCGTTTCATTCGGGGTTTACTGGAGAAGGCCGAGGCCACTCTGGATGACAAAGCCTGGCGTTTGTTCCAAGCGGATCACATTGATGCCAGCGAGTTCATCAGCCTGGCCGGCGCTAAAGAGTTCAAGAAACGCTGCGAGTTGGAGGGTCTAGACCATGGCATCTAGCTGGAGAGGCGCATCAATCTCACCCAAGGCCTTCGGCATACCCTGCGGTGCTTATCTGCCGTTGATGGCCTGTCTGTATGTGGGGCATAAACCGTGGGTATGGATCACCGCTGTGATGATCATCGTCTGCTTCGGGGTCATGGCTCATATTGGGTGGACCCTGGATGTTTGCTGGAACAAGTTCCTGGGCTTCATGCGCGGAGGGCGGATCGTGTCACGGCCGTGGTGGTACAGGAACCGATTCAGAGATTAGAAAAAAACCGCCCTGAGAGGCGGTTTTTGATGTCAGTCTTTCAGCGTGCTCGAGGACCTCGGTCCCTGCTGGCTTGTGCAGCCAATGGTGCAGCGTCGGTACTGGCTGGCCCTGGCGGTTCTAACGTGATCCGGATACCGGGATTGAGGCGGCAAGTCGCCTCCTTGATTGCCGACCAGTGTTTATGGGGGAGCACTCCTACCGTCAATGGCTTCTCACTGAAGGCCACCTTGGCAGGATAGGCAATTACCTTCATATGTTCCCAGTCCGGAGCGGCGGTCAGTGTGCTAAACAATTCGGGTCGTTGCTGCAGCAATAGATGAGGCTTCGCCAATTCGGTCTTTGTCGGGGTCAAGCCTTCGCTGACCAACCTTTCCCGCAGAAGATCCTGCAGATCATCCATCATGCTCCTGGACATTCTGGCAAACGACACAAAGTCGTGGTTGGCCAGGTCCTCCGGCTTCATCATGAGTGGATTCTGCTTGTGATCAAGCTCCACCAGGAAATCGATAACAGTAAAATGGAGTCGGTTTTTATCAGCGTACGCCCGAGCCGCCATAAAGCCGTCCTGCTTGCTCTGATACCCGTACAGTGCCGGGAACACGTCCCCAGGTTGCCCGTTGAGTAGCGCGCCGCAGTCCTTCAAGGCGATCGCCCGCGGCGCTGGGCCAGCGTAGAAGTAAACGCTGGAGAGCTCGATAATGTGCGAGTCTGTTTTCTCAGTCGTGCTCACCAATGCCACCTTTTGACCAACCCTGAATCAAGACCCTTTCCACCTTCTGTCGTTCACCTACCTTACTTACGACATCCTGCATCACGCGTTTGCACTGTTTAGGTGTCAAATCCATGCGCTTTAAGGCCTCAACCCACTTCATGACTGGCCGACCGGGCTTGCCATCATGAAGCATCAAGCGGTAAACCGAGGGTGGCGATCTGCCAATAAGGGTGGCAAATGTATCTCGGTCTTGAGGCGAATCTTGCAGGCCTAAATAGTCGTAAAAATCCTTGATATCCAACGGCGGTTGCACCGGTGAAGACTCAGGATGCGTTCTGTAGAGAAAAAGCAGCATAGCCACCACGGGGTCGTTGATCTGCTCAGCCGACTTATCCGGGCCTGTTAGCTCTTCCCACTTAGCTTTCTGCAGGCCAAAGGCGTCTGCAGCAGCAACCTTGGTCAGACCGTTCTCGATCCGCCATCTCTCCAAATCCGTCCCACAAATTGGCTGAATTTCATCAGTTCCAAAGGACATTTGATCCCCTCAAATGTAGCAGACGTAGCCCTCCTGGGCCTTAGGGCGCGGAGCTTCCCATTCCGCCGAATTTTGAATAATATACACAATACGAAATTTCAGCAGTCACGGTCCAGCCCAGAGCGACGCGCTTAACCCAACTTTACCCAGCCCCTCCACGGGGGGGCTCAGGGCAACGGACTACCCCACCATCCGGAAGGAGGCAGGATTGCCATGAGCGAAGTAAGCGAAGCCTTGATGCAAGAGTTCCGCCAAGCTGTCTACGAGCGATTGAATTCGCCGCAGGCAACGGAGGCCTCTCCCCGTGAAGCGATCGAACGTCGTGCTAAGGCGTACCAAGCCTGGCTAAATAGCCAACCTTCCGAAGAAGAGGCTGCGGCCGTCTCTACTGCGTTGGTCAGACATTGGGTTGCTGCAGACCTGTCGTCATGGCGCTCAATTGACGCCAAGAATACAGCTGAAGCAGCAACTACCGTTTATCAGAATATTTTCGCATACGATACATATGCGGAATTGCTAAAGGAACTAGACAAGGCCCTTTACAGCGAAATTATTTCGCGTTTGGGGGGGCATGAAGCATTCGGTAACGGTTTTGGCCGCGGAAACCCTGATTTACATCAAGAAAGTGTTGACCAGGATCCAAAAATCCAGATTAGCGAGCTCTTGAAGGAAATCACCTACAAGGAGCGGCGCGATGGCAGCGTCCTCTATTCCCTGCATGACAGACCTATTTTCATCGACCATGGGCAGCAAATCCTCATGGTGGCTGAAGCAAAAGATGATGAGATGGCCATCCTCGCCGGCCTCTACATGGCGAAACAGAAGTTCGGTGGGTCTATCGAGCTAACTGGCAGTGAAGAGTTTAAGCGCCGGGCGATCGCGGTTCTGATCAAGCATGAGGTTCCGGTAGAACTCAACAACCCCGCACAAGAAGCTATTCGCCGCGAACTGCTCGGCTTGCCACCCATTGCAGCTGTACCAGACAAAGCCGCCGCGCAAACTGAAACGCCGAAACCGACCGAGGCATCAACCGCTGAGAAGGTGGGCACCTCCGGCGAAGAAACAGCATCACCTGCAGAACCAGCCGCAAATGATCCTACACCTGTGAATGCCCGCGAGGGTGTGATCGTAGATTTCGGCCCGGTGCCGTATCTTTTCGACAAGAAGCAAAGCAAAAGTTTCTACGTGAAGTTGCGCAATAGCGACGGAGAAGAGCGTGTTACCTGGGGGGTAGATCTGGCCCGAGTGTTCCGCGAGAACGCAATCGCAGCAGGCGATACCGTCACGTTGAATAACTTGGGTCGTAAGCAGGTGACGGTAGAGGTGCCGGTACGTGGCAGCGATGGCCGTGTCGAGCGTTACGAAGAAAAAACGGTTCATCGTAATGAGTGGGAAGCCGTTCTGCTTGCTAAAGCTGATCGTGAGCAGGCCCCCCCAGTCGAACCGTTAGCAGCTGAGTCCCTCACAGTTGCTGGACGCGATGCGAGATTCGTTGAGTCAATCGGTCTGCCTACCGGTGATATCAATGACTACCCTGATTTGTTGCCGTATCGGGCCGAGGATCACGCTATGGCAGTCATGTGGGAGCATGACAGCTCTCCGGAAGGCCTGCGGACAATCGAAAGCTGCATGGCCGAGGCAAAATATCGCGCCGCGTTCCAAGCCAAGCTGGACAGTGAGCTCGGCAAGCTCAATACGCACTTCCGCGGGCAGATGGAAGCATCAGAGGGTTACGCCATAGCTAGAGAGCTGCTGGCACACGCTGATAAGCAGTACGGGCCACTGCCCGAGCCTGGCAGCAATGAGTTTGACCGGATGTACCAGTTAGAAAATTGCTGGGATCCAGATGAAGTCATCGAAGCAATTGAACAGATAGATGCTGCTTATCTGGCCTCACTGAAAAATCATCAAGGCACAGATCTCTCCCCTCGCTCCTCGACGGATTCGATTCCGACAGAAGTTTTGGAGTCATTCACGCTGGATAGCTACAGCCAGTATCCATATGACCAAGATACGACGCCTTCAGCTAGGTGGGAATTGCTGAACAGCGAGGCTGCTAAGCATGGCTACACCGCGAAAATTGGTCTAGTGAACGAATCGGAAAGGGTCGATGGTGTCACGTACTCCATTGCCTATTTTGACCGTGAAGGGCAACCGACCGGTATCCACACTGATTTTTGCGGGACGGGCAAGCCCGAGAGCGCTCCTGCAACCTTCCTCAATGGTCAGCGCATCCCCCAGCCAATGATCAACGATCCTGCCGCAGATATGGCTGTGCTTGCTGGTGCGATCTCGGAGTATGAGAAATCCAAAACTTTGGACCGTACAGGAGAAGCCCCACAGCCTGCTGATGAAGTGGAGCTGGGGGATTTAGCTGCAGCAGCGGTCGAGCACCGACATTTCCAGGCAACTGAGGGAGTGCCATTTGGCGACTCCGATCTGCAACAGGCTGCGAACCTTGTTGCGGTAAACGCCGCCGCCTGGTGGCGAGATCAGTCTGAGGCCATCAGTACCTGGAGCAAGTCGCTGGAAGAGCTTGAGCACGATCTGGCCGCTCTTGGGCCAGAGCCTGCGACCGATCAGTACTACTGGTTCGACAAAACAGGCCGTCCTGTGCCGGCACCAGTGAACGAGTACGACTGGATCATGGCGAAAGCTTTTATCAAGGATGAGCATACCCCCGAAACCCAGATTGAAGGCTTTGGCGCTGGCCTTCAAGGCAGGTCGAGCAACTCCGGTGTACCCGGGGACATTACCGGCGTTTCAACCAGTGACTCAACCACTCCTCAGGAGGTTGGTATGGCAAACGCTGACAGCAATTCGGGACAGAAACTCATCCTTCGCGGTGTGACCAAGCTGGATAACGACCAGTACGACACCACAGTGCTCCTGTACCAGGGCAGTGGGGATTACCTACAGGGATACGTGAAGGTCAACGGTGAGAAGCACCAGGTCCTTGCGTTCATCAATGAGCGTAACCCCGACCCAGGTACCGGTGAGATCAAGCCCAACTTTATCACCCTGTCCCAGCCGAACAACGATGGAAGCGACCAGAAGTGGACGCAGATCGGCTTCGGGAACGCGGTTAATCGCCGCGGCGACGGGAAAGCCGTTTACTTCGATGAGGTGCTTTTCAACGTTGATAACCAGATCCTCAAGGCAAAGGTTACCAAGCACGTTGATGAGGATATGCACCGCAAGCTGGGTTTCCTCGAGCAACGTAAAGAGCGGGAGAAATCAAGCGCTTCCCCAAAGCCCGAGGCTCTGACGGAGCCCGTCAAGCAACAGCCTAGCCCGGCGCAACCCGCTGTTAAATCCCGGGCACGAGCTTGATGCTCCTGGCCGTTGAACGTTCTTGGAGGACTGGTATGAAGACACTGACCCGCGCGTTACTCGTTGTGCTGCTCATGAGCTCGGCTATGACAGCCCATGCTGCCACCTGCCGTAGCGGAGAAGCCGCGGTGCGTGGTGGTGAGGCCGGCCTGGCTCGAGATCAGGACGCGGCCGACACCATCCAAACGGCTGCTCAGACATCGTCAGACATTTTGGGCAAATGTGTCGGGGGGATCACCGGCATATTCAGCACCACCTCTTTCCCTGATCTGTCTGCCATCTGGCAAATGATCAAGGACAAGGTTTGCTCGATCGCCAGCTCCTCAGTAAACGGTGTGATTTCCGAGGTGAATGGACAGATCAACGGCGTCATGAGCGAGGTTAACGGGGCCGTGACTGATGCTGTCAATCAAACGGGCGTCAACGATACTGGCCTTGGCACCGTCGTCGGTAGCGGTGATACGCACATCAGCAACCCCGTAGAGGTCGGACACACCAGTGACGCGGCCGATTCATCAACAAATTGGAATGAAGTCTGGAAGTAAAAGCCTTAGAGCCCGCGAATTCGCGGGCTTTTGGTTTTTCGGAGAAAGAGTTGCGGCCGGCGCGGCGGCGCGGCGGCGCTAAAGGAGGATCGGCCATGAGCGAAGTTTTTGTCAGCACGGTTCATCCGGCCCTAGGTCGGTTGTACTGGGTATTCACATCCAATGCTGAATGCAATTACCCCGATCATTACAGCTTGACCGATTGGAGCGAGCTAGCAACTCGGTTTCCAAAAGGATGGCGTGATCATGACTACTACCACTGGCAGCACCGTTCGCACATCTCGAAGGTTTTCGAACCTGATGACCCCTACGGCGACTATGCCGAGTACGAGGATGAAGAAGCAGGATGCCTGGAGCTGCGGCTTTCGGGATTGCTTGCTCGCTTGCAAACCAAAAGCGGGCAGACAGTTGAGGAATTTAGGCACTGGATGTTTCGTGCAGCTTGGGTAGACGTTCCTGCCCTGCGCATTGTCGAGAGCTGAGTGGCGGACAGAGTTTATGAGGGATCTTCTATGAGTAACGTGAGTCTAGCTGGACCCTGCAGCTTCAATCCTCTGCCCGAAGTGGACACGTGGGTTGAGAAAATGGCAGAGCTCGCAAGTCAGAAAATGTCTGGCCCTATTCGAGCAGCCGTGTGGCCATACATGGTTGGTGATCTCGAATTTCTTAGCGTTGATATGGATGGCGAAGCTGGAGGTTCGCTGAGTCTGACATTTTCAACGGGGGCCGAGCGTTGTGACTATGGAGTCGATGATGTCGAATGTCCTGATTTGACCGAGGCTTTGGTAATGGCATCGCTGTTCGTCCGCGCTGTAGATGCGAAAGTATCACTATCCGCGGGATGTTTTCTGTAGCTCAGCTGGGATGAGAATGAGAAAGGGCGCCATAGGCGCCCTTCTTCGTTACGCTCGCATTTTACTCCGTCCAGGCGCTGCGGAACCTTGTAGGAGGACCGATTTTGGCTCCCACTTCGACTGGTAGGAGTCGTCAGCTTGCATCAGTTTCAATTCCCGAAGCACATCCCGAGCATCCTCGCGTAGGTAGTCAAGCCGAGTCTGCTGCTGGAACGGCTTCGCCTTCTCCTGGATCGCTTTGTTGAGCTCTGACAACTCGCGTCCCCGTGTCGACTCGGCCTCATCTCTCCAGCCTTCCAGGCGCTCCAGGAAGTTGTCCATCCGGCTGATGAACCCGCTGATGCTGAATTTGTCGTCGACGCGATACACCAGGTTGTCAGGCTCGTATGAGTCCCGACCGGTGACGGTGAAGTGGATTTTCTGCCGCTCGCATGACACTTGAATTTCGAAACCTCGATAGCTTCCTACGGGCACAAGCTCTGCGCGCTGGAACGTGTCTTCAGACCGCCGCTCGACGGCCCTCTTCATGGCGCCGGCGAATACCGCGGCCAATCTTTCCTTGTCCGCGTCTTTGTAGGGTCTGCCATTCGCCGAGAACTCGAATTCAGGTTTGGTGCCGGCATCGCGCCGCTGGATCTCACTTGACCAGCGGGCGATTGCCCGATCGGCACGTGAGTCGGCGTCACGCAGCCATGCAATGCGGCTGTCGAGCGAGTGCTGGCCACGTTTGAAGTTGGAAAACAATGCTTCCACCTTCTTGAGGTCTGCAGCGATTTGCACCTGCTGGAAGATCAGAGGATTACCGGTGGCCGCGGCTTTCATCTCGGCGGCGTTGGCTGCCTCGCTGGCCACATCCTCGATCACACGCTGGAGGCTGTCCCCCTTGCGAAATTGTTCGATGCCAGCTGCCTTGAATTCGATGGTCTGCCACATGCGGCTATCGTAGGTCTGTTTCGTTGCGTAGCGCAGAATCTCGATCTCGAATCCGTCAGGGTCCATCTCATAGAAGAGGTTACCTTGCCGCTCGATGCGACCATCGCGTTGCTCCAGGTCGCTTGGGCGCCATGGTGCATCCAGGTGATGGAGAGCGACCAGGCGGCGTTGGACATTCATGCCGGCCCCCATCTTCGCTGTTGACCCCAGAATGATCCTGACCTCGCCGGCATTCATCTCCGCAAAGAGCTTGGCTTTCTGCAGGTCTGTGTTGGCCTCATGGATGTAGCGAATCTGGTTCGCCGGGATCCCGCGAGCGAGGAGCTTTGATCGAATGTCGTCGTATACGCTGAACGAGCTGGCACCAGCCAGAATATCGTCCATAGAGATCGAGGCTTCTCCTTCTTCTTCGTCCTCTGAGCTCACAGCAGCCTGTTCTGGACGTTTTGGACCTTTTGGCGTGGATAGGTCACAGAAAATCAGTTGCGTGCCTTTACGGTCGTCCCAGGCCTGCCAAATGCGGAATGCTTGATCGACACACGCATTCACTTTGCTACCTGCGAAATCCCCAGCGCCGGGATCGATGAGTCGGAAATCCAACCCCGCTTTGCGCGCGTCGTTGGTGATCTTCAACGGATTGTCGAGGCGTGGGTCCTTCGGCAAATGCTCCATGCGATGGATGATCGATCCATCGCTCCAAGTCTTGAACGTCGATCCATCCGCTTTAAGCAGCGGATTACCCTCTGCGTCGACCGCCTCTTGCTGAATGCCCATGTACCAAGCTTGAGCCTCCGATCGATCCACAATCACGTTCTGCGGGCGACCGCCTTTCAGCTTCGGTACTGGGAATCGGGTACCGCGGGCCTCGGCCTGGTCCTGTAGATCCTTGCGTGTGATTACATCAGCGAAGGTTCGATACATCGCCGTCAGCTCGGGAACGTTCTGGAACTTTGCAAAACGCGAGTTGAGCTTGTAGTTGACGCCGGTAGCGTCAAGCTCCCAGCCGGTTACAACCTGGCCGAATGTCGAAGCCCAGGCATCAAAATGAATGATGCCCTGGGCCTTCATTTCATCGTACTGGAGGTATCGTTGTACGGTGTAGAGCTCAGCGATCGTGTTGCTCAATGGGGTGCCCGTGGCGAGAAACACGCCTCGGCCGTCGTTCCGTTGCTGCAGGTAGCGACACTTGACGAAAAGATCGAATGCTTTTTCCGATCCTGTCAGATTACCCAGCCCCGATACCCTGCTGAGCGAGGTTGTGATGAACAGGTTTTTGAATTCCTGCGCCTCATCTACAACCAAGGCGTCAACACCCAGATCGGCAAAGCTGACGGCCTGGTCTTTAGAACCGGTGTCGGCTTTCTTTTCCAGTCGCTCGGTCATCCGCTCTTTCGCCTTTTCCATCTCCTTGATGGTCACGCGATCGCCCTGGCTGCTCTTGAGGTCCAAAATGGCGTCAGTGAGATCCTGGATTTGCTCCTGCAGCAGCTCCTCGAGCGTCTCCGGGGGCATGCCGATTTTTTTGAACGAGCTGTGAGCCACCACCACAGCATCCCAATCCCCGGTAGCGATTCGGGCAAAGAGTCGCTCCCGGTTTTCTTTCTTGAAATCCGTTTTCTCAGCAACCAGCACGTTGGCATTAGGGTAGAGGTCGTAGAAGGCATCCTTCCACTGCAGTAGAAGATGATTCGGTACCAACACCATTGGCTTTCGGAAAAGCCCCATCCGCTTGCTCTCCATCACGGTTCCGACACACACCAGCGTCTTACCGGCGCCGACTACGTGATCGAACAGTGCTGTGCCGTCTTGGATACCGCGCCAAATTGCGTCCTTCTGGTGCGGACGTAGCGTGATGTCCAGCGAGGTGCCGGGCAGCTGCAGGTGTGAGCCGTCGTAGCGGCTGGGAATATTGGTGTTGAACCGATCGTTGTAGAGTCGCGAGAGGGATTCACGACGATCCTGATCCTCCCAGATCCAGTCGGTGAACGCAGCGCGGATCTCGTCCGCCTTTTGGTTGGCTGCAGCGGTCTGAGTTTCATCAACCTGCATGATCGGATGGCCATGATCGTCCTTTCCGACCTCCACTTTCACTTGGATCGGGCGGTTCGTTAAAACCGCCTCTACCAGCTTATTTGCGGGGTACGCTTCGGTGCCCCAGGTGACGCGCATGGTGGTGTTATCCCCCTCGGAGATGTTCACCATCCACTTGCCCAAGGCCTCCTGGTAGTCGATGCGCCGGCGTACATCCCCCATCAGGTGTACGACGAAATCATCGATTGTCTTCGCCGGTACCCAGGTCGAACCCAGCTGCACGGAAATGTCGATCGGATCGATGTCTGCTGGCTGTATCGGACGCAGCGCTTCGACGTTCTCCAAGAACTTTGGATCGTGTTCCGCGGCTCGAAGCGCTCCCTTGAGTTTCGCTTTCACGTTCCCGGTCAGGTACTGATCGGCTGTTTCCCAGCGATCCTTGCCCGGATTGAAGTAGACAAGTCCCTTCAGGTCGCGAAGGAGTTCAGGCTCACTCAGACCGCACAAGCGGATCATGCGCTCGAGGTCTACACGGCCCACCTGGTTCATACTGACAACCAGTGCATCCTTAGCGGATTCGACGTGCCGAATTTCTTCGCGTGGGCTCATCACGCGGCGCGAGAAGATTGCGGCTTTATCCGCTGTGGGATTGCGCGCCGGCACTCCGTGCTTGCGTGCCATGTCAGCCGATACGCCGCGATCATAGTTGCTCTCAAGCGCATTGAGCAGAGGGTATTCAGGATCCTCCCGCATCGCCAGGCGGTTGGCTTGGCTACTCAGGTGGCCAAATCGACGGACGTACTTGTCGTACAGGCCATTCAAACGGCCGCGCAAGGTTTCCAGATCTTGAGGATCAACGGACTGCTCGGCATTCATCAAGGCGCGCAGAGCGTCACGTACCTCAATCATGCCGCGAATTCGTTGGCCTGCCCGCTCGGTTTTCGGGGTAATGAACTGGTAGTCGTGGGCTGCAAGTTGATCTGGCAAGCGACGGGCCAATTGGTCGTCAGCGGTCACAAAGTAGGAACCCACTTTGGTATTCGCTGGCAGGTCGACCTCGGGTTTACCTGCTTGGCCATCAGTTTCATGATCAAGAGGCTCGCCTGTGAAGGTGCGAATAACACCAGCAGGCAACGCTTGAAGTCGGGCGCTGATCGCCGCGCTCAGGTCCTGGCCTGGCTCAGCCATCAAATCAGCGGCATCGCGTCGCATTTTCCCGGTGAGGGCCATCCGGCCGGCCATCTGCTCGGGATTGTCGATGAAATACTGGTTGATCGGGATTGGCTCACCCGATTCGCGATCTCGTATTTCACCGACATCTACCCAGCGGCGCTCCGGTTGGTCTCCGGGAAGAGCCTTCTGGAAGAACACGATATCCGTCGTCACCTCGGTCAGGGCATTCTCTTTGAACGCCGTGTTGGGTAGACGAATAGCGCCCAGGAAGTGGGCCGTATCTGCGATATGTTCACGCGCCTTGCTATTGGCGGCATCGAGGAAATACCGACTCACCACGGCTCCCATCACACCACCAGGTTTGAGCGTATTGAGCGATTTAGCCAGGAAGTAGTTGTGGATCGAGAAACCAGCCATTTCGCGGTAATGCGGGTCATACAACGATTGCGATCCGAAGGGTGGATTCGCAACGCAGGCATCGAAGTACGCGCTTGGGATAGCCACATCCTGCAGGCCAAGATTGATGAAGGTGGATGATGGATAAAGATGAGCGCCGATCTGCGCTGTCAGAGGGTCAAGCTCGATGGCGGTGATGCGGCTGTTGCTCCGCATTTCTGTCGGCATTAGGCCGATGAAGTTACCAGTGCCGGCAGCTGGCTCCAGAACCTTGCCACCTTTGAACCCTAGGCGCTCCAGTCCCGCGTAAATGCCGGCGATCACGGTGCTGGAGGTGTAGTGCGCGTCCTGAGTGGAGCGCCTGGCCCTCTCGTACTCTTCTTGACTGAGCAGTGAAGCCAGCTCCTGATACTCGGCACGCCAAGCATCATTTCGATGATCGAAAGCCTGCGGCAGGCCACCCCATCCTACATACCTGACCAGCGTGGATTGTTCGTCTGGGGTGGGGCCACGGCCTTCCTTGTGCAGCACCTGCAGCAGCTGAATGGCAGCGATGTTATCGCGGAATTTCGATTTTGGACCGCCAGAGCCGAGTGAGTCAGTACCGGTAATCGCATAGTCAGAGGGGGCTACAGGTCCGTTTTGATCTCCAACATTTGCAAGATCTCGTGCTCGGTCAGACCCTGCTTGCTGTCCGCCGGCAGGCTGTTGATGGCCGTCAGTTCCAGGGCTTGCTGCTCCAAGAGCCGGCTGAGCAGTAGCAGCTCTCCCTGAAGCTCCATCGCCTTGAGGCGTTCCGGGCTGTTCAGCGCCCAGCGATCCAGAATCTTCCAGCCTTGGAGACTGAACGACGGCGACTGGCGGATCGATGCGAGTGTCTGTTGACTCAGGACTCGTGCGGAGATTTCCAGGGGCTGTGTTTGGTTGGTGATCATAATGGCGGTCTCCTTGGTCTTCGTCGGAATCGAGGCCGGCTTGCAGGTCCTCGATGGTATCTACCGTCTCTTGAAAAGCGAAATCGAACGTCATCTGCCCCTGATTCTCTGGGGTCTGCCGCCGTTTTCTAGGCATTGCCGTCGCCTCCTATCTAAGTTTGTATAAAGGTCATTATACAAACTACTGAAGGCGCGACAATGTGCGTTTCTAACTCACTGTTTTTAAAAGGTACTGTTAGTAGCCCGGCTTCGGCCTTTTCAGGAAATCTCCCTGGCTAAGATCGGTCGGGTACTTGTGACGGTACTCCGATCGGATGCCATCCAGCTCAGCATGCTCGCTCGGGGCAGCTCGACGTACAAGCATCTTTCCCTCGATCACTTCCAGGTTGTAACTGAAGCCGCGAATCTCCTCGGGAGTCCAGACGCGCTCGCGTTCTTGAGTGATGCGCTGTCGGCCAGCTGCTGGAGTGCTATCCACCTCAGAGAGGCGACGCGCATACAACTCGGTACCGTTGCGGCTAAACACCTGCAGCGTATCGACTAGGTTATCTGATTCTAGCCGTTCGACGGTTACAGGCAGGCCTGCGTAGGCCTGATCATGCTTATCTCGATTCGACCAACGACCAAATCCGTTGGCTTCTCGCTGCAGCTCGTAGCGCATATGAATGCTCATGCGGCTGACGAGGGGATCTACTGCCAATACACGTGCTTCGACCCGATAGCCAGCGGTGTGAAGGCGAGAGCACAGCCTGGCGAGACTATCGGGTTCCCGCATGGTCCCGTCGATCAAGAGATTCCGTCGATTCTTGATCGCCAAATTGGTGAGCTTTACCGACCATGCGCCGGCATCCGGATGAGTACGATCGGCGGCCAAGCGATCGTTCTCCCGCATTAGCTGCAGGTATTGCGGATGGTGCTTGCGCAGCTCATCAGCATCAACCTTGATGGTGTTACCACCGAACTCATCCAGTGCTTTGCTGCTGAGTCCGGCCTTACCTGCACCAGGTTGTCCCCCGAGAAGTACGGCGGTTGGATGGTTGACAGGTTTGGTAGTGGAGAGCGCCAGGAGGGCGATGTCGTCAAAAATGGCATCGTGGGCTTCGGGGGACAGTCGGAATTGCGACTGGTCGTCCTTGGGAAACGTCATTTGCTGTCGGTGTCCTTCCTTGATACCTACAGCGATTGCCTGAGCTTCAATGCGCAGCTCGCTGATAGTAAGCCTACCGTCTGAAAGTCCGACGGCCTTCAACATGCCTTGCAGGGCATTGCGGGTGCGGTCCCATGCTTTTCCGAGGAATGAACGCTCCTCCTCCGCGACAAATGCGAAGACCTCTTCTGCACGATGGATGCCGGGGAGTTTGGCGTAGTGCTGATCCACGTACGCCCAAATATGGGCTAGTGAAGGTTCGCCGCGCGTTTCAAGAACGCGATCCAGAAATTCCCGCTTTTCTTCGGGATTGAAGGTGTTGAGCCCATAATGCCCGAGGAGCTCGTGGCGCAGCGCTCGTCGGACGGCCCCTTCATCACCCATATTGGAAGCGGCAAGGGTAAAGATGGCTCTTGCTGGGTGGTAGGCTGCGTCGATTCGGTATCCGATTTTTTCTCTTGCGGCGTCGGGTCCATAAATTTCCTCCTGCGTGGCCTTGATAATAGCAGTCACGCCTATGTGACCACGATATTCGGCCATGAATCGATCCACTATTGCCTGGGCCTGAGCAACGGTAAGGCCAACGTGATCGGGAGATGCCATGAGGTATCCCCCTCAAACAGAGGCTTTGACAATAGGTCCGTAGCGCTCTATTGCGTGCGCTACCGCCACATTGTCGTCAATGCGAAGCCGGGAGCGCTCGACTACGAGCTCAGCTTGCTCGGCCCTCAGCTGATCAATCAGCGCCTGGTTCGGTTCGTCCTTGCTGCGCTCGTTGTGGATGTCGCGAGCTTTGAGGGCGATCATGTTGCCTATGGTTTCCATCGCGGCTTCAAAGGCCGCAAGCTGGTGATCCGTCCACTGTGCCGGCATGGCATTGTCCCTCTTTTTAGGTGTGAAGGCCTTGTAGATCAAGGCGAGGCCAAGTATCAAAAATAACGCAGACTGAAGCCATTCGGCTGTGAGACTGAGTGCATTGAGTCGAGAGTTGATCGCCATGGCCAGGCCCACTACGACACTCAAAGCACCTACAAATAACCGCATGATTCGACTATTCATCGTTTCCCCTTGCGGCGCTGTCTTTGACCAAGGACAGCTCGAAGGAGTCATTCAACACGGTCATCAGTTGTTCCGCAGTAGGCGCGCTTTGGCATCGGAACAACACGATGGCCAACTCTTTTAGGCCATGGGCTCGATTGATGCTGTTGACCGCCAGGGCACGTAAATCATCAGTGTCATAAACGTTCGCCAAAGCCACCCCCTCCGCGCCTGTGATTACTGCCGTGCGATCGATGGAGGCCTCAACCGACGGCGGCAAAGCAGGTTTGTGACCCGCATCCACCAGCATCAGGGAGACGATAAATGGCACCGACATTCCTGCACTATTTTTGGCGAAGTAGGCCGGCACGACCTTCATTTCAGTCTCGTTAAACATCTGTTTCCCTACCGTTTGACGTCGAGCGCCAGGAATGGCCCTTTGAAGCCAACCTGCTCGTCTACTGAACTGAACGCTGCTACTCCTTTGGCTCGTTCTTTGAGCCACCGATCAAACAGCTTGCGAGCTTGCTTGTCATCGACACGAACCAATTTGCCGTCCTCAGCAAAGAACACTGGCATGCGAAATGTATTGCTGTCGTCAACCGAAATGGCCATCTCATACCATTGATTTTGACCCTCGGTGACTTTGATAAATTGGGTGTGCATCCCCTGGATAACTTCCCTGTGTTCGCCCGGCTCTTTTGTTTCGCCTGACTCCTGGTTGCAGCCAGCCAGTAGGATCATCAGCAGGATCGGCAATGTGCGGCGGATCATGAACGATCTCCTTCAGTCCACCCTGGCGGGTAGGCTGGATAAGTGATTGAAGCTTCGAGAATTGGCGATGTTTCGGGAGCCAAGGCCCATGCGTAATAGCCCGTGCCCTCAAAATAGAGTACGGGTTGTCCCCCGAGCTGGCCTATGACGCTGGCTCCGTCGGCATAGGATTTGGGCAAGTCACCCAAACCCAACGTTGGCAGGTTGAAGGAAGCGTGCAGCACCTCATCGTGTTTGTAGAGGCTTCGCGCGGCGGCATCTCCCCAAGCGCTATTGTCCCGGGCGATGGTTCTGAACCTCATCCACTCCAGCGCAGGTAACGCTCGCATGTGATGGAGCACCAGATCCTGGAAACCCTTCTCGTGGGCCAGCAGCTGCCGGTCATCTTCGGTCAGGAAATCGGTGATCATTCAGCCCACCTTCTTGCCGAAGTCGAATTCGACTTTCCAGCTATCCCGGTTGAGTTTGAGGTGGGCGGTGAATGTGCGCTTTTCACGGTTGAGAAATCCAGAGAGCTTCTCCGTCTTCCCGCTCGTGAACAGCGCATCCGCTTCCAAAGCACTCAGCGGCCGACTGGCGATCACTGCACCGACTTTGAACTGGCACGCTTTGCATTCAAAGTGACCTGGTACCGCTGCAATCTCACCTGAGCAGCGTGGGCACTCAAGCTTGCTTGAAGACATCGCCGGCGCCGGTGGAACAGGACGCTCCGGGGTGTTGGGTGCTGAGTCGAAGACGAACGTCGTTTTCCCTGTGCAGGTGTCCAGCTTCAGCTTCGCGGAAAACTTGGACTGTTTTTGACGACTCACGAAGCCCTTGATGACAGGTGTTTCACCCTTCACCAACAGCAGTTCGATCTGGACTGGAGTGAGAGTTTTTCCTGATACCTCGTGCCAAAGCACGAACTCGCAGTTGGAACATACGGTTCGTTTGCCCCGGTTTTGCAAAGCGCTCTTGCAGTTAGGACAGGGAGCGCCTTCGCCGGCTGCGGGCGGGAGGGGCGTGATAGAGGCGTTCTTGGCAGTTGCTACAACTTCACGAACGAATTCCTCGGCGTAGCGCATGAAGTCGCTCAGGCTCATCGCTCCATCTGCGACTTGATCCAGCGAACGCTTAAAAGCACCAGCTTGCGCGGGGTCTTTAACGCGCATGGGCAGAGCGTCAATCAAACTCCTGGCTTCAGAGCTGGTCATGAGTTTCTTGCCCTTTCCCCCCGCCGGCACAAACAGACTACGTCGCTTCATGTCGGCGATGATGCCTGCACGGGTGGCTGTAGTGCCTATCCCCTCACCCTCTTTGAGCCGCTTTTTCAACTCCACATCGTCCACGTACCGATGCAGATTTTTCATTGCATCGAGGAGCATGTTGTCGTCGAAGCGCGGTGGCGGAGTAGTTACCTTGCCTGTGGCGTTCACCTCCAACCACTGGAGCAAATCGCCGATCTGCACATCAGGCAGTTCACCCTCGGGCCCTTCATCTTCGCCGGGTGCACCATCCAGCGGTGGGGGCTCTTTGTAAACAGCTTTCCAACCTTGCACGGTTGGGCAGACACCAGTTGCGCCGAACACCTCACCAACCTGAACACGAATGCGCAACACCATCGACCGATACCGGTAATCGGCAGCAAACTGGGCAAGATACGCCCGGACTACCATGTCGTACACGTTCCGCTCAGGCTCCGACCAATCAGCCACATTGACTGGATTTTCCGGGGTTGAAGGGATGATGCCGTGATGCGGGGTGGGTTCACCCGTGGGAGTACGCACTTTCGCATCATTGAAGGCTGCTGATTTGCGCTGTGGGTCCAGCTCACGAGCAATGGCCTGCAGATCTGGCCGCAGTTGGATGATGCCTGCGATCACACCGGGCGCCTCGGCATGATGGGCTTCAGACAGGAAGCGAACATCGGTACGAGGATATGTCATGACCTTGTAGGTGTCGTAGAGCTTTTGCGCGGCCTCCATCACCTCGTCACCGGTGTAGCCGAAGCGGCTGAAACCTTCCATTTGCAGTTCATTCATGGACAAGGGAAGTGGGGGCTTCTTCTTCTTGTCGGTGACCGAGTGCTCGATGACTGAGGCTTCCCCGGGCACGCCATCCTGCAGGCGTGCAAGGAGGGATTTCGCAACCCCTTCGTCGACCAGGCGACCGGATTCATCCAGGCCAGCCTGGTCATCCTGTGGCATCCAGCGGCCGCGGATTGACATCCCCGCTTCGGCTGTGAAAACGGCAGTGATGTCTTGATAAGGGACAGGTTTGAAAGACTCGATCGCTCGGTCCCGTTCGCGGACGACGTACAGCAAAGGGCTCTGCACGCTACCAACGGGCAGCAATCCTTGGTGGCCCATGTCGCGCCCTCGAAGGGTCATAGCCCGTGTACCGTTCATGCCCAAAAGCCAGTCATAACGGCTCCGAGCAAGCCCCCACAACCGCCATCCTCTGAACAGCGGATCAGAGTTGTCACGCATATTGGCGAGTGCTTCGCGGACCTTGCTGGGGTTGTAGTCGTTGATCAACACCCGTTTAACAGGCTTGCGGCAGCGGTAGTACTCAAGCGCCTCGTCGACCAGGCTTTGTCCCTCGCTGTCCGGATCGCCAAGGTGGTACACAACGTCACACCAGGCCAGCAGCTCTTTCAGCTTGCTGAGCCGGAGCCGTTTGCGAGGATCAGGCAGAATTTTCCATTGTTGTTCTGGTGGAATAATTGGCAGATCTTCCATCCGCCAAATTTTCCGACCCTTGCCGGTAGTAGGCAGATCGTCCGGCAAATAGTCATCAGGCGTCGCTTGTTGGAAGGCATGTCCATCCAGCCATACGCACCAGTCGTTACCGTGTTTCGTCCAGCCTGCCCCACGATCAGAAGTGTGTCCATTGAGCACAGGGAATACACCCTGCGAAAGCTGGGATTCTTTCTCAGCGATCCAAAGAATTTTTTCCATCAACCCTCCCTACCCTTGAGTCTGGAGCCGTCTGGACCTACCCAGCGACTGGTGTGGTTTGCCTTGCCTTGATTCCGTAGAATAGCTACCATACGGAAAAGCATAAACCATCACGGGTTATTACGGAAGGATTGCCTAATGGTTCCAATTCCCGCTCCACCGTTTGATGTCGCCCAAGACCTGGTACCTGCCTGCATGGTGCAGGCAGCCCGGGATTACAGCCTGCCTTTGCGTGGCCTAATCGCCGTATGGCTTACCGAGAGCGGCAGCGGCGAACCATTGAAGAGCGTGAATAAGAACGGGACGATCGATCACGGGCCCTTTCAGATCAACACGGTCTGGGCAAACCGTCTGCAAAGCGAATTCGGCGTCCCGCCTGAACTCATCACAAGCGATTTCTGCTGGGCGGCAAGGGCAGGCGCTTACATCTTGCGGTACGAAATTAATCAGGCCGGTGGGAGTTTTTGGGATGGTGTTGGGCACTACCACTCAAAAACTCCAAAATTCAAATATCCCTATATACAGCGCGTATATAACAACTCATTGAGATTCTAGGAGGGAATATGGCGCGCCATAATCAGGGTGAGTCTGATGGTATGGGAGTTGTGTGGTTGGTGATGATCGCACTTCCTATTGTGTTTGGCTGGATGTGCTGGTCTCGTTGGCACGGCACTATCAGCTATTGGGGGTTGAAATGGGCTTGGCACCAGCTTGGTGTCTTTGACTGGTCTTTTATGCCAGATCAAATCCGCCTGTGGCGATACGAAGCGGCCCAGCTTGCGATGAATCCCTCGCAAGTAAAGTTTGCCGACTTGCTGCGTCTGCTTAACATTTCAGGGTACTTTTTCATTTTCATCCCTATCTTACTAGCCCTGCGTGGATTCCGTGCGGCGCATCGGCATTCGGCTAACAAAACCAGGCGAGTTATCACCGTAGAAACGCTGCCATGGGTGATGTCTAACCATTCGCCCGCAATAATCCCGTCCTTGTATTACGGCGATCCGCACACGCTGCTTTTGAATGAAGATCCTGAGGAACATCGCAGCGCGATCCACCCCGAAGAGTGGGCTCTGCAGCATGGTCTCATCGTCAACCGACGGCTCGACCGGGAGCGCTGCCGGGAGCTGCTGGAGAAAGACTTGGGTGGTCGAATCACAAGCCTGAGTGAACTGAGTGATACCGAGCGAGCCCTGTTTGCTGTGTTTGGCGCCAGGCTATTATCGGATGGGCGCGATATGAAGAAAGCCCAGGAACTGCTGGACGCTCTGAATCGTTCATGCCACCACCACACGTTTGAGGGAAAAAATGGCTATCCCGATTTGAGCTTGGCTGAGGATGCGTTCAAGAAGTATGCCGCGCACCCGGAAGCTCAAATCTGGTTGGATAAACACCCCTACCCTAGAACAATGCTTTATGCCATGCACCAGCAAGCCAGTAACTTAGGCAAGCTGCCATCGTCTCAGTTTCGTTGGTTGAAAGGAATGGACCGTCCTTTGTTCTACGCGCTGAACTTAGGTAAGCGTAAAGCTCCGCTTATGGAAGCGGGTGCAGTTTACACGCAGACCCACTGGGAAAGTTACGCAGATGATACCGGTTATAGATTAACCGAACCATTTATCGAAGATGCAATCGACGGGGTTGAAAAGTATCTGGCCAAGCTTGGTCTCGTCGATCTGAATACTGGAGATAGCCAATGAAAAACCGAGACAAGATTCGTCAGTACGACAACACCCTTCACATTCATTTCGGCTCGACTGGTGAAGAACGGAGTGTTTCGTTGTTGCCCTTGGAGCGCGGGCTGTCTCTGAAGCGTGAGGGTAAGCAGCTCCTCGCGACCAGCGCATTTGGTGGAAAGTTGGAGCAGGTCGTTCTCGAGTCCTTTGGTACCGAGCAACTGGCAACTGACGCCTTTGAAGCACTCCAGAGCGCTATTGTTTCGCATGGGTTGCGCCGGCGCTGGACCTCTCGGGCCAAAGGGTCCGTAAAGTGGGGAATTCTCCCCGCCTTCGCAATCATTTTTGCCCTCGGCTTGAACATGTTTGCGGCAAAACTGACCGGGCTGCAGGCGCCTACCGAGGCGCAGTATGGTTCGGGCAGCGGTCTCCAGGCACCACCGCCCCCTACCCCGGCTTTTGCCCCACAAAGTCCACAGACCTTCCAACAGCCTGCTCCAGACCTCTCTAACATCCCCGGCCTTCCCAAGCCAACAGACCCGAAAATTGTCCGTGAGGCGATCAAGGCCGGGGTGGCTACCGGCAAATATTCAGTGAAGCTATCCGAAGGGGCTAAAGGGACTGTCTACGTCTTCTCTGATCCTTCTTGCCCTCACTGCCAGAAATTCGAGCCTGAGCTCGAGCAGCTCGCCGCGGATCATACCGTTGAGATCTTCCCTGTATCGGTGATCGGTGGTGAAGGCTCAGCCAAGCCTATCGCACAGATGCTTTGTGCTCCGATCGAGCAGCGCGCCTCGATGTGGAAAGCCATCGCCAAGGGGCGGCCCATCGATGGGCCTGTATGCGAGGAAGGCCTTACCCATGTTCGGGCCAATGACCAAGTCTTCAGAAAACTGCAGTTCCTGGGCACCCCAACGGTGATCAACCAGCAGGGCGCGCAGACGCCGCTCACCCTTCCCAACCAAGCGGCAGCTATTGCCCAGTGGCTGGAACAGACGCAAGCTCAGTAGGGATCGCTCATGGGGAAGTACGTAAGATACAGTGACGAGTTTCTCGATCGAGTCCGCCAAGCAGCGGATTTGGTGGGGCTGATATCGCGTGACATTACACTGAAGAAATCGGGAAAAAACTTTAGCGCTTGCTGCCCCTTCCACAAGGAAAAAACGCCGTCGTTTAGTGTTTCCCCAGAGCGTAATTTCTACCGCTGCTATGGATGTGACGCGAAGGGTGACGCTATCACGTGGATGATGGACCATCACCACCTGCCCTTCCCTGATGCCGTTGCAGCGGTTGCCGAGTTTTCGGGCATCCAACTCCCGGAGCCCAGCCTGGATACAGGTGCTGATCAAGCGCGGAATGCGGAGTTGGCAGCCATGTACCGCGCCCTCAAGGACGCCCAAACCCTCTATGTAGGCGGCATCCAGAGGAATGCAAAGTCATATGGCTACCTGACTCAACAGCGAGGGTTGAGCTCCGACACGATCGGTAAGTACGGTTTAGGCACCGTAGGTACTGGTATTGCAGACCTCTTGCTGAAACGCCACGACCGGCAGATCCTGATTGATTGTGGTCTGGTATGTGAAGCCGAGGATGGCCGGTTATTTGACAGATTTCGAAGTCGGATAATGATCCCGATTCACGACCACGGCGGGGCCCTAGTTGGCTTTGCAGGCCGATCTGTTATTGAGAGCCCTGACCGAACGCCTAAATACATTAACTCGCCAGAGACGAAACTTTTTCATAAAGGCGAGGAGCTGTATGCCTTAAACGTCGCCCGCCAATTCATCCGTGCTGACAGACATGCAGTGGTGGTCGAAGGCTTTTTCGATGTGTTGAGCCTCCACCAGGCTGGTGATGCGCGGGCAGTTGCTCCCATGGGCACGTCCCTTACCAATGTGCAAATGCGTAGACTCTTTCAAAATGCAGATACCGTTACATTCGCCTTCGATGGCGATAAAGCGGGACGAAAAGCGGCTTTAAGATCCTCTGCAGTTGTTTTGGAAGAAATGTGCGACGGGAAAAATGCGCAATTCTTGTTTCTTCCAGAAGGTACCGACCCGGACAGTATCCTGCGAGAAAACGGTCTCGAATATTGGATAGAAATGCTGAACCAAGCGCAACCGCTCAGCCGTTTCCTGACCGATTTTGTTAAGCACCGTCTGGATATCGAGATCCCCGAATCCCAGGTTAAAGCAGCGGAACGCGGTCGGGCTGTCATAGCCCGTATTCGCGATGCGGCTCTCTTCAAAAAAGCGCTTAGCTTGCAATTTGAGCGCGCTATCGGCATTTCCTTGAGCGCGTAGGAGACGATTAATGGCTATCGATTCTCAACACGAGATCCAAGCTGGACGCTTGTCCAGAGATACCCGGTCAGCTTGGACCCGATTCATGGTCTCACTTCATCGGCCAAATAACTTCAAGCTGGCGATGCTCGCACTTATTGGGTTGATGATCTATCAACCTGCCGCGTGGCCTGTTTGGATACTGATCATGTGCATGATGGTTATGTCCTTTAATGATCAGCGTTTTCGAATGCCATTGCGGATGCCAAAAGACATCGGTGGTAAAGATCGAACTGATTATTACGAAGAACTGGTCGAACAAAAAGCCTTGTGGGGCTTATTTAAAAGCTCTCGGACGTTTCGTAAGCTCCTTGCTGCTGGTGGTATTATGTATCTGGGGTATTTGCGTACGCCAAACGCCGAGGGCATTGCAAGGAGTGAAGACGAAGGTCGAGAACTTTGGCTCAACAACTCCGACTGCCGTACGCATATGTGGATTCCTGGAACCACCGGCAGTGGAAAAAGTGAAACTCTCATGGCGCTGTTCTTCAACGCACTTTGCTGGGGATCGGGAGCTTGCTACGCAGACGGGAAAGCAGACTCCAATCTGGCATTTTGCCTGTGGTCGCTCGCCAGGCGGCTAGGCCGTGAAGATGACTTCTTGATTCTCAACTATTTGACCGGAGGTATGGACCCATTCGATAGCATGGTGGCCCGCGAGAATGGGAAAGAGTGGACCTCTGACTTTAGAGCGCAGTCGAACTCGCTGAATCCCTTTGGGGACGGTGCTGCCGACTTTTTGCTGCAGCTCTTGGCGTCGCTGCTGCCAGCGGCTAGTGGCGATGGTGCTAAGTGGCAAGAAAAAGCGATCAACATGGTCGACGCAGTGATCAGGACGCTTTGCTACAAACGCGCCAGGGGCGAGATTGAAATCTCCGTTGCTACCTTCCGCCATTATCTCGCGCTGAAGAATCTGGTCGAGCTATACAAAGAAGGCCAGCAGGGATTGATTCCCGAGACTGCCTACCTGCCTATCAAAGCGTATTTTGAGACCGGCCTGCCGGGCTTCAACCCCGATTTGGTGGACGATCCCTCTAAATGGGACGCTGAGGTATTTAACCAGCATGGCTATTTGACTGGTCAATTCTCTCGCATCTTCTCGATGATGATGGATACCTACTCGCACGTGTTCAGCGACAAGTATCCGGAAATCGACATGATGGATGTGTTGCTTAACGATAGGCTGCTTGTGGTGATGATCCCGAGCCTTGAGAAATCAGCCTCCGAAGCGGCATCGCTGGGCAAGCTCTACATCTCGTCCATTCGGTTGATGATGGCTCAAAACCTCGGCTACAAACTGGAGGGGACGAGAGAGCAGGTGCTCGACACAAAAGCGACCAATGCGCCCAACCCCTACCTCATCATCAGTGATGAACTGGCGTACTACTTTGCTGCAGGGATCGCTGTCATGTTCGCACAGGCTCGTAGTCTGGGCTTCATGATGGTTGCGGCAGTTCAAGACATGCAAGGTCTGAAACGTGGCGAGGCAGCTGACGAAGCTGCTTCGATGCTGGCCAATACCAAGGTTAAGTGGGTGCTCGCATTGGAAGACCCTGAGGACACCTACGACTTCATCCGCAAGGCTGGCGGTGAAGGGTATTACAGTGTCTTGGGTGGGTACGACGAAAGCTCCGGTGCCATGCAGTCCTCTTTCCGCGCTCAAGCGGGAGCCAATATTGAGAAACGTAACAAAATCGAGCTGCCTGATTTGAAAAAGCTCCAAGCCGGCGAAGGCATGGTCATCTTCAAAGATAGCGTTGTTCCGAGCTCCAGCTTCTACATCCCGGATGAGCACAAAAAAACTAGCAAACTGTCGGCACGTATCAACCGGTTCCTTCAAATTGAGCGACCAGAATATTCGCGGCTACCGCACAGCGCCGAAAAGATCAGCACAACCGATCACCATTCAGTCGATTACGTAACTGCCCAGTTGCGCAGAGTCGAATCCGCCTACTATCCAAAGCTGGATGATCCGGTTCTCGATGAAATTGTGGCAACAGCAGCTCACATGGACAGTATTACCCGGTTTGAAGTGACACCAGAACAACGCGGCATTGTGTTGTTCCAAGCTGCTCGAAAAGCTGTACACGCCGCAGAGGCGAAAGGTCTTTCCGGCTATTACCACCAGGTTCGTGATGAAGACGAATTCGAGGAGTTGCTGGGTGATGAAGGGGATGATCTAGAGATTCCCGAAGAAGCCTTCGACGACTAAGGAGTTTTTATGTCCACAGCTATCAGATTGGGGAACGACTACTGGAAACTCAAAAAAGATAACGTTGAGTTACCTGTTGTTTGGTCAGAGGACCGAGTTTCGAATCACCATGTTGGTGTGGCCGGGACATCAGGTGCTGGTAAAACTCATTGGATCCGCGAGTTCGTGACCAACATGAATGAAGAGGTCGAAATCGACATTTTCGACTATCACGGTGACATCGAGATCCCTGGCGCAGAGACCGTCATGTTTAGTGAGTCATCACGCTACGGGTTCAACCCGCTCATTCTAAATACTGATCCGCATTATGGCGGTGTTCGTCGCGCAGTGAATGACGTCATTGAGTCGATCAATTCCACCTCAAGAAAGCTCGGCGGTAATCAGGAAGGTGTGCTTCGGCATTTGCTAACAGATGCGTACACCGCCCGCGGCATACTGCCTGGTGATCCTCGTACCTGGGTGCGGCGTGAAGCGACCGAGGATGAAATTCGCCATATAATACAGACAAAGCAGTGGAATGAGCTCCGTGGTGCTTACCCTACGCTACCTGATGTGATCCGGCTTGCGAAACGAAAGCTGCGTTCACTTTGGATGGGGGTGGACGACAGTGGCGATGGGAAAAAAGCCTTGAGCTGTTTTGAGGAATACTGCCGGTGCATGTCGGCTGTGAACAAACGGCGTACTGAACTCGCAAAGGCAAAAGCGCGAGGCGATGATTCCGAAATGGAGGCACAGCAGAAGCGGCTCAACACGGCGAAAGACAAGGCAGCCGAGGCGCATATGACCTTCCTTAACAATATTGAAACTGGCCATGAGTTTGAGGATGTCATCAAGTACCACAGTAAAGATGTTGTATTGAGTGTGATCACTCGACTTGAGAATCTTCACGCTACTGGCGTTTTCAACCCCAACCCTCCTCCGTTTGGTAATGCAAGGGTACGTCGCTATAATTTAAAACCTTTGGCTCAGTCCGAGGACGAACTAAAAATGTTCGTGCGCTTCCGCCTCCGTTCAATCATCCGCGAGATGATGCAAAGAGGTGAGTCTGGTGGAAAGCTGCGGCGCCTTGTTGTGTTGGATGAATCCAAGAAGTTTAACGATGAGGATGTCAGTAATCCAATTAACATCATCGTCACAGAAATGCGTAAGTTTGGGTTGTCGATTCTTTTGGCTGGTCAGTCCCCGGCACATTTCAGCTCTGACTTCATCAAGAATGCCGGCACCTTGCTGCTTTTGAACCTGGCCACTGCAGATTGGGATGAGGCTGCCCGCAAGCTCAAGATCGATGTGAAAGATCTCAAGTACTTACGCCCACAAACCAGCGGTGCAGTTCGGATGCTTGAGAAAGGACAAATCGCGCAGTTCAAGCAAATTCATTTTTGATCTACCTCAGCGGGCTTGCAGGTCCGCGATCGTCCACAGCAGGGTCACGCTAAGTGAGTGCGGGCTTCCCATGTCAAAATGAGATTGGGACGTTCTTCACTCAACCCTTGGCATGATATGTTCGAGCTGCCCGCGATGCCTGCACCGAGCGGGCATCGGCCAATCACTTGCCAGGGCATAGAAATGGACATTCGCTTTTTCCTCGAACAACGACTCTCATTCATCAAGCAGCTCTACATCAATGGAACCGCCCCCTTCATTGAGCGCATTCGGAAAATTGATGCAGAGGAAGCTCCTTTCATACCGCCCTATTCGGAAGATGTTGAGCCTGCCTTTCTGACAGAATGGCTGGAGGCTGACTCCTCGATCGAAGTTCTTGGCGGAGCATGCTTATCGATGGTGTCAGCATCTCTGCATCTCTACCTCACTGAATGGCATCGAAGGCTGGGCACGCCGCCAGGGCCGTCGTTGAAGCAGATTTTCAAAAATCAGGGATGGCCAAATGGCTACAAGGCCTTCTACGCCGCTCATGGCGCAATTCCCTTTGAAGAAGGCCCTTTCGACTTTAGCTTGATCGAAGAGCTTGTCTTGGCACGGAACAGCACCCAGCATCCTGATTCCCTAGTGTTCGACACGCCACGATACTCGGATGACGCGCTCGCAAAAATGCGAAGCCCATTTTTTGTCAGTGATCGAGAGCGTGCGTTGATAGAAGAGAACGATGGCGAAACGAAGCAGTGGTTATGCCGACCAAGCATTAACGTTACATCAGAGAAATTCTTACACGCGATTGACCAAGTATCAGTGTTCGTGGAGTGGTTAGAAAAACAAGGTGAGCAGATTCTGCGCATGCAATGGGAAGAGACGAAGTGTCAGCGAAAATAAGCAGCGGATCGATCGTAAGCTGTCGAAAAGTTTAGAAATACCAACAATTACAAAGGAAGAATAGCAACATGCGATTTACATGGAGTAGTTTGGCATTCAGCGTGGCATTGCTCACTGGTTGCGTTTCTCAGTCAGCATACACGCCAAAATCTGACGAGCAGATCGCCCAAGAAGCTCTAGACAAAACAGTCAGCGACATGAGAGCCAGGGGAGCTTCACAACAGGAAATAGACAGGACTATCGCATACTCGAAGCTATCGTATGAAGACCAACTAAAGGACAGTATTAAGCCAAGCGCTGTCTCAAATCCTGCTGAAAACCTGGTCGACATGATCAACAGCAGCCTTTTCCACTGTGACCTACAGCGCAGCAGCCTGAAAATCAGAATCACGGACGACTACACAAGGAAGACTGAGAGAAAACTCTCGCAATGCGCCGCCTCTACAAGCCGGATTGTAAGCAGCTACTACTACAAGGAATATGTTTCATACGAGCCATCTGAGCCAGTGAAATCAGCATCTGATGAGGCATACCTCAAGTGGGGCAGCTACGTGAACAGCGTACTGCAGGGCTCACCCCCATATCTGCAAGAGCAGGCTGCGCTTTCCGTTAAAGACCAGGTCAGCAAATTTCGGCAGGTCTATCTTCGAGAGATCATCAGCAAGCGACAAAAATAACCATCAGAGCCCCCTACCCCGGGGCTTATTTACGCTCGCACGATTTGATGCAAAGACGTTCTCTCAAACCGGCTCACTGTCGCTCTCCAGGTAGATGGCGTCGGCCGGCTTGTCGTCACGTAGACCTACGAACACGGCGTGCCGGACCTTGCCGGCCGGGGTAATCTCGGCGAACTTCACTTCACATACCTGCTGCGGGGCTAGCCACACAACCCCTGCGCGCTCCAAACGGGGCGGGTCGATCAGAGGGGGCGATCCTGGGCAAGCGGCTCCAGAGCAACCCGCAAAGCGTGCAGGGTACGCTCGCTGAACCCTGAGCGGACCCTCCCTGCGTAGACCAGCTGGCCTTCGTCGTTATGTAGGCCCAGCAATAGCGGGCCAATGCCGCCTGCAGCCCGTGTGTAGCCGGCTATGACGAATTCTTGCCGAGTGTCACACTTGAGCTTTACCCAGGCACCGTCCCGCGCGCTGCTGTATCGGCTACCGTCTCGCTTCCCGACGATGCCCTCCAGGTTCATCCGGCAGGCATTGGCAAGCAATTGCATCGGGTCAGCATCCAAGGTTGCGGAGAACCGCATTCGCATGGGGCAATGTTCGAGAAGCGCCTCGAGGACCTGTCGCCTTAGCTAGACGGCTTCACCCCGAAGATCCGCACCATTGAGGTACAGCAAGTCAAAGGCCACATAGACCAGGTCATCAGTGGCCTTTGAGGCGAACGCCGACTGCAGGGCTTGGAAGGCAGGTCGACCATCGTCTTCCTGGATCACGACCTCACCATCGAGCCAGGCCGAATGCACGGCCAGGCGTTTAAGGTCTTTGGCAAGCAGTGGCATACGATCGGTCCAGTCAAAACCGTTCTTGGTGAAAAGCTGCACCTGGTCACCATCGATCCGGACCAATAGGCGATACCCGTCGTACTTGAGCTCGTACCTCCATTCACCTTGCGGAGGCCGAGTCGTCAAAGTCACCAGTTGTGGAGCGATCCAACCCGGATTCGGTGCCTTGGGTGGTTGCACGATCCGCGACCTCGCTATCTGATATTTCCCTTCAGAGTGGAGTGCTGGATTGTCAGAAAGATCACCTCGTCCGCCCAAAGGATGGCATGAATTCTCGGGTGGAGGGCTGTTACCATGTTCCTTTTGCCGCGTAACTTAGTTGAGTTTTTACCGGAACGCCGGCGGCATTTAGCAAGTGTTGGAGCATTGAATGGAAGCAAGCCTACCGAGGATCGCAAATCCGGCTGCGATCGGTAAACCACGGGACTATGACCACCTACTGGGCACCATGAAGGATCTCCACCTGTCCCTGCAGGTGGGTACTTCGAGGCACGCCATCAAACGCCGTAGAGAAGCGTACGGACTGCCGCCCTACACCGTAGCGCAAGCTATCGCTCCTTATACGCACTTGCTGGGGGTTATCTCGGATCGTTCTGTTGCAGCTCGATGCGGCGTCTCGGCCCACATGGTGAAAGCCTACAGGGAGTCCCAAAAAATTCTGCCGGTGTTTAGGCCCAAACCGCGGCAGCAAAGCCTACCCCTTGGACACCCTCTGAGAGCCTACAAGCCCCTTTTCGGCTTCGTTAGTGATCCAGAGATAGCTCGGGTGTCCGACGTTCCGCTCGATGCCGTACAGCAAGCGAGAGAGTCGCTCGGGTTCGGGCCAGTCGCTCCTCTACTTCAGCCCGTCGAAATAGTCCCATTGCAGGACTGCCATGGTCCTTTGCTGGGTTACGAATCCCTCTTGCACAGCATGTCGATCGCCAAGATCAGCCGCATCGTAGGGGTTCCTTACAGCATCATCGAAAAGCGCCGTGATTTTCTGGGCGTGAAGCCTTACGAGCGCGTATCCAGAGCTGCGAGATACAACCACCTCTTGGGTGTTATCCCCCATTCGTTGTTGGCCAAACTCGTAGGCATCTCGGCCTCACGAGTTCAGGACCTCAGCCGCGCGAAGAAGCTTGCGAGCTGACTTCACGCCGGCGTAGCAGCCCGGTTTGCTAGAACCTCGCATGGTAAGCTGGTGTTCCGCTTGCCCCCCAAATGGCCTAGCCGCTCTCCATCTCCGAGATTGGGCCGATGCTTCATTTATGGTTATCTGAGGTCACAGTATGGCTACCAAATCGAACCCGCTCTACGGACGTATTACCTCTGCATGAAAAACGAGAAGACAAGGCGCGGAAAGCCTATTTGGTAGCAATCAGCGGGCTGATCGCGAAGCGGTTTCCATCAGTTACCGATGAGACTTCCGGGCGAGCTGAGCAACTGTTGGAGATCATGGAGCTTCATCTGGCCTTATTCGACTGCAACTACCTAGAAGACTATTACGAGGGGGCTTTCCTCGCAATTCGGGCGGAATTTTGACCGTTTCGAGAGTGGCGAGGAGACACTTACTCAGGCGGTAAACGGCGCTGCGCAGAACTTGCGGTATGACCTTGGGCAACGGTTGGGCTATTCGAGCAAGCAACCCGATCCAGCAAAGGCACTGCAGGCTGTGATCGAGGAGGCCGATCGGCTACGCCCGGCCGCCAAGGCAAAGAATCAGGGGTTGTTTCAACGTATCGAGCGCGTATTGGCAAGAGAGCAAGCCGCTCGTCCTGCCGATCTGAAGTTATCCCGGCCCTGATCGAGCCCGTGACAAGCGGCCCGGTTAGGTTTCATTCGGCCTTGTTGAAGTTCTTGTGCTCGTCTACGAGTTTGGGAATATCACAGGAAATTCTGACAAAGAAGTCGCTCCGCTTGATGACCACATGCTCGTAGAGCTTGGTTGCGCGGTCGATTATCTCTTGCCGGTTTGCTTTGATGAACTCGTACTGCTTGTAGAGCATCTGCTTATACCGACCTTCCTGGGCGTCAATGTCTAGCTCGACCAACTCGCTATCCAGAACCGGAACCATGTAGTTCAGGGCTATCAAGCCAAGTTTGTTGTCCGGATTAGTACGCTCATGCAGCTTGAATGCCGAACAGGATGATGATTGGATGCGATCCTGGGCTGGCTTGTATGAGGTCAGAGGCGCTAGAAATTTATGATTTCCGATTTCTAGCAGAACACCAACATAGACCTTTTTGCCTTTGTATCCGGCCCCACCGTTGTTTGGGACCTTTCCATCGAATTGCTGCAAAAAAGCGATGTAGTCGTCCGTTACAGTGTAAAACCTCATAAGTCCTCGCGCCTGAGCAAAAAAAAAGTGGCAATCGCCACTTTCTTTCCTCGCCTTCGAGGCGGCGAGAGCCTGATTTCAATTTCGCACTCAGGGTAGCGTATCACCCGATTTCAATTTCGCACTTAGGGTAGCGTATCACCCGATTTCAAGCTCGCACTTAAAGGTAGCGTATCACCTGACGGCCCTAATCATATGGTCAAATACCAGATACGTCAAGCTGAGCTAGCCCACTGAACCGGGTTTATCAACTCATGCTGACAATGATAGCTTGCTTGGGTCTGTCAAGTCTTGCAGCTGGTGTGTGCGATCAGCCAGCCATGTGGAGCTGCTGTTTCTGCAGGGGCCGGCATCATTTGAAATGTACAGGAATGACCCCCAGGCGCCGATGCAACGACTGTCGCGGTCAGCGCTGTTTGCTGCAGCACATGTACTTCCACGACATCCTCGTCAACGTCATAGAACTGTGCGGTTAGGTTCGCAGCGATAGGCCCCGGTCCCCTCTCCTCTGCTGCAGCGTTGACTGTTGCTAGTAGCAACAGCACCAATCCTCCCCCTACCGAGATTGCTTGTTTCATTCCCTTCTCCTTCCGTGAGCGGTGATGCCAATTGGTTCTAGAGCTTTCTCTCTTTTGGCTGACAAGTCGTGCAGCAAGATCTATTATAAGTACGTACGTACGTACTTTCAACATTCAACGGGGCGGCTACCCCTCTCTAGGAGCAAGCGATGGAACTCAAAATCTCATGCGGCAATGTTTCCCAAGCACTGGCTGAGTTGAAGCCTGGTGAATCTCTGGTCGTGCCGTGCAATGGCAAAACCACCCAATCAACTCAGTCGAGCATCGGGTCGATGCTCGCCCGCCGTCAGCTGGCCAGCGCGATGTACAGCCAGAGCAAAGCCCTGATCGTACGGGACGAGCTGTCCCTTCCCATTCCGGTGATCATCGTTACCCGGCGTGCGGCAGAAATTGCCGGCGCAGCGTGAGGGGAAATCATGAATACTCATCGTTGCGTTTTATTGCAGGGCGTTCAGGACATCAAGAATGCCTATGCACATCTGCTTCAGGCCCGCTCTGACCAGGCTTGCCAATCAAGCGCGTTGATCATGGTCGACGGAGTGGTCTGTACAGTCCCGCTGGGTCAAGGCCTCATTGACATCGACCGAGCAGAACCGGTGCAAGCAAAGGGCAAAACCATCTGCCACAGCGCGGCCTGCCCTTTCATCATCCTTTAAGGGGAAGGCGCCCCTTTGGGCGCCTTGTACCTCGCCATTGGGTGTCTATTCAGTACGACCATACCCGTCGGATGAACGTTAAACTCCAGGTAGCTCGACTCGTAATCAGCCTTTGTAGCTCCGTCGAATACCGAGTCAGCCAACCAAGCGGCCATAGCGGCTTGAATGGCGTGACGACCCATGGCCTGCTCATCATTTTCTTCCATTGCTTTGACCAGTTCACTGGCCCAGAACGGAACTGCACTCTGCGCAAAAGACTTCCCTTTTTCCCGAATCATTTCGCGTTTTGACTCTGCAACAGCAACCAACCCGTTCAGATCAATTTCGGTCTGGAAGAGAGCGGTTTCTTGTTGTTCGGTGTTGAAAAACTTGAATTGTAAAATCACATGCTTGCTCCAAATGAACGAGAGGGCCGTAGCCCTCTCTGGATGGTTATGCTGGCCGTGGAGCCCGGGGCTTCGGCGCTGGTGGGGCTTCCTTCCAGTGAATGCCATGCTCGGCCTGGCGCTGTCTGATCAACTCAGAATGCCTCATCACCCCCACTGTCTTGTCGATGCTCTTCCCTGCCTCCTCAAAGCTATGGAACACCTCTTGAGGCTTGCGCTCACCATCCACTGGTTTGCCTGGGATTCCAGTGCTGTAAGGAATGTGCGTGGAGGTTCGTACCTGGAACACTTCAAACTTGTCGCCCGGGCCTTCGGTATTGTGGAAGACGTCGAGGCGTTTTCCGTGGACAAGCCGGCCAGGCTCCCCGCGTTCGTTGAGCTTTGAAGGCTCGGACGTATGATCGAATTCACGTGACTTGAAAATAGTGGTACCGGCGATGACGCGTTCCCGCAGGCGTTCGTCGCCCTCTGCAGGCGCTGCCGGCAACTTTTCAACGTTGAACACCCGATTCAGGCCTTGATCGCGAAAGGGAGCTTCGGATTCGTGCCCTTGGTGCTGAGCCAGCTTGGCCACCAATTGACGCGCTATGTGCTGGCTTTCAATGTCCTTGGGCTGCGCCTCGATCGCGGCGATGACCTCTTTGTATTCGCTGCCCGTCAGGCGATGCCGTTTTTGTTCAGCAATGTCCTGCAGGACGCCTTGCCATTCTTGAATCGAGCTCGCACTCATCGAAGTCTCCTTGGGGCGAATAGAGAAAACGGAAAAAATCGTACGCTAAGGTTTTCCGGGCAACCGTAGCGGCCTGAACTTCCCGTCTTCAAGCCGGCGGCTCTGCCGCCAGACGTAATCGCCGGTTAGGTTGATGTGTTCCCAACCCAGCGGCGACAGGTATTGCAGCAGCTCGCCGTCCACCGGCTTACCAGCCTCGACCAGCCCCTGGGTGGCGCGTTCCAGATACACTGTGTTCCACAGCACGATAGCCGCCGTCACCAGGTTGAGGCCGCTGGCCCGGTAGCGCTGCTGCTCGAAGCTCCGATCCCTGATTTCGCCGAGGCGGTTGAAGAACACCGCCCTGGCCAGGGAGTTGCGCGCTTCACCCTTGTTCAGGCCGGCATGCACGCGACGGCGCAGCTCGACGCTTTGCAGCCAGTCGAGGATGAACAGCGTGCGCTCGATCCGGCCCAGCTCGCGCAGGGCCACGGCCAGTCCGTTCTGGCGCGGGTAGCTGCC
>Ga0302347_1000569_pt1 | contig 56464 bp, 55 predicted proteins | sample PhyWR1_FD_202178 | JGI IMG/M metagenome (GOLD analysis project Ga0302347, IMG submission 202178) | Leaf surface microbial communities from wheat plants in UC Gill Tract Community Farm, Albany, California, United States - DLSL W.R1 (v2)... | ecosystem: Host-associated > Plants > Phyllosphere >... | reverse complement strand
GTACCAAGTGAAGGGCATCCAGTTTTTGGCTGTAGTCGGCGCGGCATTGTTGATGAATGGCTGCGTGGTGCAGAGCACCTATAGCAAGACTATTTCAGTGACGAAAGATGCCAACGGCAAGATCATCCAAACGGTTGAAAGCGAAACTGTGGTTCAGCCAGCCAATGGCTATCCAATGCGCCTGGAGAAAATCAAAGGTATCCAGCCACAGTAAATACCTGCACCGATTCAAAGAAACCCGCCGAGTGCGGGTTTTTTATTATCTAAAGAAACTCATGCCCATCACAGCGCGGCAACTGCTGCTGATCCTCCCGAAACCGAACGCACCGATCTGGCCAATGCCAACTCTGCGCAAATCCTGGCAGAGCAGGGCAAGCGCCTCGCCCTGGAGCAATGGCTGGCAGCCAGTGACCAATCCCATTACCGAGCCCTGACCGATGAGAAAACCAAACAGGCACGCCTGCGTGATCGCCTTTCCACTGCCGGCGGCGGCGTGGTTTATGGCGCCCATAGAGCCCAATTTGGCCCAGCGCATGCTCAACGAATTATCGGAACCACCAGCGACGGCGATCAAGGACTGATCGCGCTGCAGGCCTGTCAGGCCTATGCCAAAGAAGTATCAGGCACAAAGTAAAAGGAGCGGCCGAAACTGGATGCATCAACATCCAACCCGGCCACCAAACCCGCAGATTAGCCCTGCAAGCCCAGTCAAGGCTCCTGCTTCGTGCACAAAGCGGAGCGAGCCTAAAACCTGTTTATCCATACAGCAAAGGTCTTGCACATCATGTCTTCACCCATCATCCCTTGGATGGGCGGCAAACGCCGCCTGGCCGACCGTCTTATCCCACTGTTCCCGCCCCATGAATGCTACGTTGAGTCTTCGCCGGTGGCGGGGCGCTTTACTTCCTGCGCCCACAACCTGTTCCGGTTGAAGTACTTAACGATATCAACGGCGACCTGGTGACCCTGTACCGCGTGGTGCAGAACCACCTGGAAGAATTCGTGCGTCAATTCAAGTGGGCTCTCAGCTTACGGCAGATATTCGAGTGGCAAAAAAATGACCCGCCCGGAAACCCTGACCGACATCCAGCGCGCTGCACGGTTCTTCTACCTGCAGCACCATGCCTTTGGTGGTAAGGTTTCAGGGCAGAGCTTCGGTACCGCAACAACAGCTCCAGCAATCAACCTGCTTCGAATTGAAGAAAACCTGTCTGCAGCCTGGCAGCGCCTGGCCGGCACCTACGTCGAAAACCTACCCTGGCTTGAGTGCGCAGAGCGCTACGACCGGCCGCACACCTTCCATTACATGGACCCACCTTACTGGCAGACCGCTGGCTACGGCGTCGACTTCCCGTTTGAAAACTACGAGCGCATGGCTGATTTTATGCGTCGCTGCAAAGGTAAGGTGATGGTCAGCATCAACGACCATCCGGACATTCGGCGAGTGTTTGAGGGGTTTCATTTTGAGACAACCGAGATCAGGTACACCACCACGAATCAGCGGCAGGGGAAGGCTGAGGTGACGGGAGAGTTGATTGTGATGAATTGGGAGCAGGAGGCTTTGGGGGGGCTATTTTAGTAAAGCTTTAGGGTGGTTGGCTGTAACCGCCCTAAAGCTACTATTTCCCTAAATCTGCAATCGCCTAGGATTGAACCAACTCTAACGTCGTGCTTGTCCGAAAAACCAACGCTCACTCAAAATTGATCGATGCCCTGATCAGAGAGGCTCTCGCCAATATCTTGCCGACTTCTATAGATTTTATTGATCGGCTAGTAGAAAATTTAATTTTTACATGACCGTGATCAAATATATTTTCCGGTCTGATTGTCCCGAGTTCTGATGCACTTAATCATATTGGGCGAAATTGTTCCATCATAGAGGAACCAGCCAGGGTCGGAGATGGCACCTGAATATTGAACATCTCGTACTTCCTTATCATATTTCTTGGTTGCTATATGAACATGACCTAATGGATACCGAGTGCTGACCAGAATAGCTGCTTTGAAAAGGTTTTTATGTATTTTCGAGTAGTTCATCTGCGTCAGTATTAGATTAATAAAGCTGTTGTAGTCCAATAAATTTGGATCTGTATCGCTAATGTCCAGCTCTACAACTACCTCTGTCTGGTCGAATAGTTGCAACTGTCTATTGGGCGATTGACCTGTGATCAGTTGAGGATAAACGCTGGCCATGAATTGGAACTCTGGAGAGGTCTGTTCGTAAAGCAATTGTCCGGTTATCAATCCATGTCCGCTCGGGTCAAGCCTTGATGTTAGGGAGACAAGCTTCGGTTTGCCGTTCTCTTGACATGGAACCTTACCAGGGAGAATTCCGTTTTTGAGAATGTCGTTGATAGCACCAGCACGGGTGAAATGATAAAGCAGCATGTTCGATTATTGTCCTTGTGGAGATGCTACAGACAATATCACACACGCAAAAAAACAGGCATCTGCAATGCTAAATTAGGATTGTAGTGCTTCGCTTATGGAACGACGTTATGGTAGCAAGGGCGCCCGGACAGTAGGAATACGATCTTGGGAAAATCGGAAAGCCCCAGCGAGAATTCAACCATAACGTCTATTGCTCGACACATATGATACGCTCGGGTTTACCGGCATAGGAGGTGCAAGATGAACTACAAGGGTAAGGCTGATTTAACGCTCCATTGCTTATATAGCAATCCCAGAAGAATGGTCATCCTGCCAGATAGAGACGTAGAGATCGAGAGCTGTGATAGCGGCACCAAAATCTCTGTTGAACTTGGTGAGTCAGGGCTTACGGTAGATGAAATTGACGTCTCTGTATCCGGAAATATTCACCGGTTCTTAGTCGACACAACCATCAATGCCAATCGCCAGTACACGCTCCACTGTTCCCCTCTTGCTGTTTGATAAGCTCTAGCAGTCTGTAGGACAGGAGGAGTCTCGTAGAACCTCACTGAATCGCCCCGGGTTCTTTAGACACTCTCCAAGCTCGCTGCGTAACGTTTTCAAACTCTACCGGGGACAGCTGGTTGTTGAAACCATGACGACGTTTTGCGTTGTAAAACATCTCGATGTAATCGAATACATCACCACGAGCATCTTCCCGTGTGATGTAGATTTTTCGCTTGATCCGTTCTCGCTTCAAAAGCTGGAAAAAACTTTCTGCGACAGCATTATCGTGGCAGTTACCTCGACGACTCATGCTGGCAACCAAATTGTTCGCCTTCAAGAAACTACGCCAATCGGAGCTGCTGTACTGGCTGCCTTGGTCGCTGTGAACCATCACCTCTTGTTTTGGTTTACGCCTCCAAACGGCCATCAATAATGCATCAATGGCCAAATCGCTTGTCATCTGCGGTTTCATTGACCAGCCAACTACTTGGCGAGAAAACAAGTCCAGTACCACTGCCAAATACAACCAGCCTTCGTACGTGCGGATTTAGGTGATGTCAGTGACCCAAACAGTGTTGGGTTCCACCACATCAAACTGACGCTTCAATAAGTTGGGTGAGGCCACCGCAGCTTTACCTCCGTACTTCCCTGGACGTCGGCGGTACCCTGTCTGAGAGCGCAGACCTTCAATACGTATCAATCTGGCAACCCGATGGCGACCGCAAGCCTCACCGATTTCACGCAGGTCATCATGGATTTTGCGATAGCCATAAACGCCGCCGCTCTCTAGCCATGAATGTTTTATCAGCCCCAACAGGCGCTGATCGTCTTTGGCGCGCGCAGATTGCGGTTCGGATAACCAAGCGTAGTAGCCACTGGGGTGGATTTTGAGCGTCAGGCAAAGCCGTCGAACGGAGTAGTCGGCAGCCTGCTGCTTGATAAAGGCGTACTTCAACCGCACTCCTTGGCAAAGTACGCGGCGGCCTTTTTTAATATGTCTCGCTCTTCAGTGACCCGCTTGAGCTCCGCCCTAAGACGTCGAAGTTCAGCCTGCTGATCATCGCCTTGCTGTCGTTCTTCCTGTGGCTTGCTGTAGCGCTTTACCCACGCATAAAGGCTGTGAGTCGATACACCGAGACGTGCTGCCACATCAGCGACAGGCAGCTTCTTTTCGATCACTTGATTGACTGCTTGGATTTTGAATTCTTCGGGATAACGTGGGTTGCTCATGGCACCTCCTGATTGGCCTCATTTTAAGGCAAAGAGGTGTCTAGGAAACCCGGGGCGATTCAGTTCGTGAGATCGGTAACAGGGTTGTCAAGGTCCAGAAAAAGCGTAGAGATAATCTTTTCGGTGAAAAGGCTCCCGCGTCGATAATGTTGAGTATCGAATAGGCCTTGCTAAAGACCGGCTCTATGAATTAGAACTACTCCGATGATCTAAGAGACTAAGCCCTCCGTAATGCTTTACGACGGAGGGCTGTTGCTGAGTGACTAGTCTCCACGCCTGTGTTTATGTGTAAAAGTCTCGACTTGCTCCTTTTGGCCGACAACTGCCTTCCACCAACGTCAGCTTTGGATCGATGATTGTGCCCAGCCGCCTGCAGCAGTCGGGGGACAAGCACTATCACGGTATTATTATCCAGCAGAAGGAAACTGCCATGCCACACACTCAGATGCCGCAGTTGTTCAATATCGATTTGTTGCTCGAGGAGCTTCGGGACGAAGTGGTCACTGGCGAAACCCTGGATCTATTTGTTGCGTCACTCGCCTTTAAGAACTTCGACGGCTTTGCCCGGCGACTACCATTCGTGCTTGAAAGCGTGACCTATAAAGCCGTGACTTGGCAGACGTTGGTGGACGCTGCCCCCGCGAAGTTCAGGATCCGCCAGACCCAAGAAGAGGTGCTGGTCTTTGCACAGACCGAACATTGCGGCTGCGTGCGAACCTATCGATATCGGCATGCACAGGGCATCGGCGAACATGATTCGGCAGACATGGGTTGGTGCGCTGTGTCGACACCTGAGACGTTTTACGCACAACTCGACACGCCGGCGGCTGCGGCTGTGTTCCATGCCTGGCAGGCCTGGATGACCCGCGCGACGGCAGAACAGGCCGCGATGGCTGAAGGACGCTTTGAGAACACCGCAGTCTCCCGATCGATAATTTTTACTGGAGTGGGCAGTTGTCTGGCTTGTAAGGCGCCTTCCGTCGCCAGTGCACGCACTACGTTGAGCAGCGCCACCGACAATGGTCTGCTGATTCAATTGCCGTTATGTGCTCAACACCTGCAGGCCGCCCAAGAGTATCCGTGTGTCGCGCTCTTTCTAGAAACGTTATTCTCGATCTCGCTTGGACTGCCGGAGGTCGAGCGAAGGGAGGCGATCCCGGATGAGCTGATCGCATCATTGCACGCCATGGTCGCCGAGGCCTTGGGCGGCACGGTTGGTACTGCGCTGAAACGAAAGCGCGGCTGGCACCTGCGCATTGCTCTATCGGATGGTTGGCATTGGTTGCTGCGCCTGCATACACTAATGGACTATGCGTACATGTTGTACCCGCCAGGTGCAAGCAAGGAGATCTACCGTGCCGACTCGGCGCCCGATCATCCTGACTTGCCATTTTTTCCCGATCATGAACATGAGCGGCCCTCGAAAAAAAACGAGGAGATCGCACCAAGCTTTCTTTACGGCAACCCGTTGTTGGATCTGAAACGCTTGCAGCGCGTAGAAAAGGATCTACGTCGTGCCTGACGGCACCGGGACTATGTCGGAACTCGGGGAAATAATGAGGGCTATCGGTTGGGCTTGCTGTCTAGAAGGTTCGGGGCAATTCAGTTTGCGCTGGCCTGCTTAATCTGGTCAGGTTTTAATTCGGCAGGTACGTCGGCGATACAGGATGCGTCGAATTCACACATAGCTGATTTGTATATGGCACCGATTTCCAGCAGTGCAGCAGCGGAGCTGTGAATCGACTCAAATACGTCACTCTTGTATGTATTAACCATCACAGATCTCCACCAATTCTTTGTCCTCAAAGCGTTGTTACCTATGCTTGGCTCACCAACCCACTCCTAAGCAACCCTTCAAAAAAAGCCGTCTCGGCTGCTGAAGATTGCGGGTATTTCGTAAACCAAACCTCCAGCACAGCCCGCAACTGAACTTCAAAATCCCGACGTTCCACCGCCCGCACCAACACCTCCTGCAACTGCTCAACCAGCACCGGCGCGCACACCTCCAGCGTCTGCAGCGCATCTTCCCCTGGTTGTTGCGTAACCGTCCGGGCATCCCATCTTGCGCAACTAATCCGGTTGCCAACGATGCGGCAGCAGCTCCTGAATCTCACTTGCCCGCTGCGTCGGCAGACGAGTGAAAACGTCCTTCAAGTAGGCATACGGATCATGCCCGTTGAGCTTGGCCGACTGGATCAGGCTCATCAACGCAGCAGCGCGTTTGCCACTGTGTAACGACCCTGCGAAGAGCCAGTTTTTGCGTCCAAGAGCCCAAGGCCTGATTTGGTTTTCGCACCAGTTGTTATCAATGGGTACAGCACCGTCATCGAGGTAGCGCGACAGCGCCGCCCAGCGCTTGAGGCTGTAATCCAAGGCTTTGGTGATGGCCAACCCCTCAAACACAAGCCCGCGCTGATCGATCATCCAGGCATGTAAGGTTTCCATCAGCGGAACTGCTTTTTCCTGACGTATTCGTCGTCGCTCATCAGGCTCAAGGTCTCGAACTTCGCGCTCAACCTCGTATATCGCAGCGATGTACTGCAACGCCTGCTCCGCGAGGAAGCTTTTCTTGGTGGCGTGCAATTCGTAAAACTTGCGCCGGACATGGGCCATGCAGCCGATTTCAGTCACGCCCAGAGCAAAGCTGGCTTTGTAGCCGTCCTAGTCGTTGCAGACCAACTTGCCTTTCCAGTCGCCAAAAAGTTGCGGGCATACTCGCCCGATCGACCAGGGCTGCAGTTGCACACCGTAGGTACCAACCCACTGGGCCAAGGTTGTAGTGATGCCTTTATCAATGACCGGCGCGGGAACCGGTGCTTGGATCATGGTTTCGCAGTCGTTGCAGACCCACTCGCCACACACTTGCCGTTCAACGCTGAACCATTCGCTTACGATGCAACAGATGGGCTAAATCGTTCAGCGGATGTTTCGTAGTTTAGTGTCTTGCGAGGACGGCTATTTAGCTGCCTTACGACAAGGTCGGTTCCTTTAGGGAAGCACTGCGTTAACAACCGGTTGGTGTCATTGCACGAACCCAGCCGAGCAGCTCGTGACTCTGCTGACATGACATGGGAAAAATTACCAATCGATCATGGATTATTGTTCAAAACGGAAGCGTAGGCCTGCATCAGCGCTAGCTAAAAGGAATCAATTATTTTATTGGAATAGTATTCCAGTATTGATATGGTAGGTTTTTACCGCCGACCCAGGCACTGCGTAAAGCGCTGGCTCTGTGCGCAACACGTGATGCTCATTCGTCAATTAGCCGGGCCCACATCGCCTTCATCCCAGGCGGATAGTAGCCGGACAAAGCCATGGAATACCCTAGGAGAACGTGATGTCTGAGTTTTTGATACCCAGTCCTACAGGCAATACCCGATTTTTTGCGGTTGTAGGTGATCCGGTAATACAGGTGAAGGCTCCACAGTTACTGAACAAGGTATTCGCCGAGGAAAGCGTGGATGCGGTGATGATTGCGGTGCATGCGCGGCCTGAACAGCTCGCTACCGTGATTCGCGGCCTACAAGCGATGGAAAATTTTTCGGGAATGCTGATTACCATTCCTCATAAGTTTGCCGCTCGTGAATTCGCGGATAAGGTAAGCCTCGCCGTTCAGGTCTCCGGCAGCACCAACGCATTGCGGCGCAACGAACAAGGAGTGTGGGAGGCTGATAACTTCGATGGTGCAGGCTTTGCCCTGGGCATGCAGCGCAAGGGATACGAACTGGCGGGGAAGCGTGTCGTAATGGCCGGAGGAGGTGGTGCGGGAAGTTCGATAGCTGCAGCATTACTGCAAGCAGGAATAGACCGGTTGTATCTGCAAGAACCGGATACGGTTAAAGCCCAAGATCTGCTCGCCAGGTTGGATCAACATTGGCCAGGGCGTTGCGAGGTTGCTCAGCCGCAACACCTTAAGTTAGTCGACATTGCCATCAACGCAACGCCGTTAGGGCTTTCGGATGAAGACCCACTGCCTATTGATCTCGCCAACTTGTCTGCCGGAGCACTGGTGGCAGATATCATCATGCAACCCGTCGAGACTCGCTTGCTTCGCGAGGCGCATGCGGCGGGCCACCCTGTGCAGCCAGGGAGCTACATGCTCAATGAGCAATTAGGCTGCTACAAGACGTTTTTCGGGATCTGAGTCCCTCGCGACCATGATCCTCGGCACTGGCGTGATTACCCTCATTTGTGCGGCCCGGTAAACTGACAGCAGCGTTGAGTGATTTTCTGCGTGGCAATGAATCATGAGCTACCGCAGCGAATGGCTGAAAATTGAGGCGACGCCCTTGGTTTGCAGCCTCATAACGATTGGAATAGTATTCCAATATATTTTCGTCGGGAGCTTATCTCTCACACGCTAAGGAACAACAATGAGTAATGCGCTGGAACGCGGCCTGCACGCTATTGAGCTGTTGGCTGGAAAAAGCACCGGGCTAGCCCTTCAGCAAGTGGCTGAAGCCTTGGACATTCCGCCGAGCGCTACTCACCGCATGCTTAATTGCTTGGTAGAACAGGGTTTTGTGCGCCAAGACCATCAGCATGGCAATTATGTTCTTGCCCTCAAAGTAGTCTCGCTTGCATTTAAGCACCTGTCCCAGAGCAACATAGTCGACCTCGCCAAACCGATACTTGATCGCCTCGCCCGCCTGTCCGGTGAACTCGTGCGGTTGAGCATTGTAGATGGCGATAATTTGGTATGGATCTCCAAGGCACAAGGCACGCGCTCCGGGCTGCGCTACGACCCTGATTCGGGGGCCGAAGCCAAACTCTGTTGCACAGCCTCAGGACTTGCCTGGCTGAGCAGCTTGAGCAACGAACGCGCACTGGAACTGGTTTACCGTCAAGGCCTGGCTAAACCCGGTGAATATGGACCTAACGCAGCGACCACAATCGACCATCTGCTCAAAAATCTGCAGCTCGCACGTGATCAAAGCTATGCCTCAGTCGACGAAAGTTTTGAAATTGGCGCGGCGGCGATGGCAGCGGCGATCCGAGACTCGCAGCATCAGGTTATCGGCGTCATCAGCATTGCCGGCCCAAGCGTTCGCCTAACCCCTGAGCGTATGCAGACCCTCAAAGCGGCGTTGCTCGAAGCGGCTGATGAAATCACCGCAATCAACCTGGACAGTCTTCCCAAACTGTCGACTCTGACCTCCAGAGGCAGCGAATAGGACGACTGATCGGTCACTGCGATCGAACGCGGCCTGTCGTCCCGACCTGGCCGCATCCTCAAACGAAACCTTGATATCTAGCGCTTTTGCACTGCGCAAGATTCCTGCCGAGCAAAAACACAAATGGAATGTATTTTGTTTGTGGAATGATATTCCAATAATGATAGTATCATCGCCACAATTCTCGAATTGCTTTCGGCACCCTCAGAAAAATGCCATGGCAAAGAAAGGCATTTTGATAAAAATAAAAAATACAGGAGTCACCTATGTCGAACTCTTCAACCCTCGATGTCAGCACCTTTATGGACTCAAGAAAGATGAGCGCCAGGCAATGGGTGGTGCTGTTCCTGGGCTTCATGGTGCTGGTCTTTGATGGCTTCGATACGACGTCGATCGGTTTCATCGCACCCGCACTGATCGATGACTGGGGTTTGCTGCGACAAGACCTTGGGCCCGTGATGATGAGCGGCCTGCTCGGACTGGCTTTCGGTTCATTGACCGCCGGCCCGTTGGCTGATCGTTTTGGCCGCAGGCCAGTGATCATCGGATCAGTACTGCTCTTCGGTTTCTGGAGTCTGGTTTCGGCTTGGTCCACCGGGATTCTCAGCCTGACAGTGCTGCGGTTTCTGACCGGGGTCGGTCTGGGTGCATCAATGCCTAATACCGCGACTCTGATCTCCGAATTTGCGCCCAAGCGATATCGCTCTCATATGGTCTCGTTCATCTACTGTGGTTTCGCTTTTGGTGCGGCCTTGGGTGGTTTGGGGAGTGAGTGGCTGATCCAACACTTTGGCTGGCGATCAGTGTTGGTGGTCGGCGGTGTACTGCCTATCGCCTTTGCCCTCTTGCTGGTATTCAGCCTTCCGGAGTCCATTCGCTTTCTGGCCCAAAAAAGCGCTTTAAAGGAGCGCCTGATCAAGGAGATCAACAAGGTTGTCCCGGGCTTGGCCAACACCAGGACCCAATTCCATAGCAGCGAAGTGTCGATCAAGGAGACAGGTAAGGTCAGCGCGCTGTTCGCGTCCGGCTTCAGCCTTGGTACCTGCATGATCTGGGTCACGCTGTTCATGGGCCTGCTGACGATGTACCTGTTATCAAGCTGGCTACCGCTGCTCAGCCGCGATGCCGGGCTGAGCATGGGTGAGGCGGCACTATTGGGCTCGTTGCTGCAGATCGGCGGGATGCTGGGCAACTTCACCGTAGGCATGAAGATGGACCGCTGGGATCACCATAAGGTGGTCGGTCTGACGGTGTTTGGTGGTGGCGCCTGCGCGGTACTCATCGCACTGCAGCAGCCGACGATGCAGGTTCTCTGCCCGTTGATTCTGCTACTGGGCTACTTCCTCAATGGCGTCAACGTCGGTGGCTACGCGCTGGCCGCCGGATTCTACCCCACCCAGATTCGTGCCACCGGGGTGTGTTGGGCGACCGGTATCGGTCGGCTGGGTGCAATCAGTGGCGCTGGCATCGGCGCGCTCATGCTCGCCGCCCAGTGGAATTTCAGCCAAGTCTTCATGTTCCTCGCCATCCCTTCCCTGATGGGCGCCACGGCGCTGTGGATCAAAGGCCGCAAGCGTAAAACGCCGGCGATTCTCACTGCAACCCACTAAACCCAGTGCGCTTTCAATCCCTCTATGGAGACATGCCATGCATGCCAGCTATTCAATTGCCCAACTCACCGCTCTCAATTTCAGTCCTCCCGAAATGATCGATCTGGCTGCCCGCACCGGCTATGACCAGGCTGGTGTGCGCCTGCTGCCGGTGGTTCCAGGTGCTGTGGCCTATTCATTGATGGATGACAAACCCATGCTGCGTGAAACGCTCGCGCGGATGAACGACACCGGGGTGAAGGTATTTGATCTGGAGATACTTCGCCTCGATGTGCAATTCGATGTGCAACGTTACCTGCCTTTTTTCGAGGTCGGTGCGCAGCTCGGGGCCAAGGCCGTACTGGTGGCCGGCTACGATCCGGAACAAGGCCGACTGATCGAGCACTACGCTCGGCTATGCGAGGCTATGCAGCCCTTCGGCCTCTCAGCAAACCTTGAATTCATGCCCTGGACGGCCGTCAACGACCTGGCCTGTGCACTCCATATTGTTGAACAGGCCAACCGACCCAACGCTGGCATTCTGGTCGATGCCTTGCACTTTGATCGTTCCGACAGCCGCTTCGAGGATCTGCAACGAATCCCTGCTAAGTGGCTGCACTACGCACAAATATGCGATGGCCCTGCACTACGACCGGACACCCATGAGGGGCTAATTCACGCGGCTCGCTGCGAGCGCTTGTTACCTGGCGAAGGTGCCATCGATCTGGCAAGGATCTGGCGCAACCTCCCGGCTGAGGTTCCGCTCAGTATCGAAATCCCGCATGACCGCAGGGTTGCACAAGTGGGGGTGGAGACGTGGGCCCGACAGGCATTGGCCGCCACCAAGGCAATCATTGAGCCGCTGTAAATCATCGACGTATGTCTAAACACACCACACTAGGAGACTGCTGAATGCATGCCGACACTTCCCTGCACGCCACGGTGGACTGCGATGTCCTGGTCATTGGCTCCGGCGCAGCCGGACTCAGCGCAGCCGTGACCGCCGCTTGGCATGGCCAGCGGGTGATCGTGGTCGAGAAGGACGAGGTGTTCGGCGGTGCCACTGCCTGGTCCGGTGGCTGGATGTGGGTGCCCTGCAATCCGCTGGCGCAGCGTGCCGGGATCATTGAAGACCGCTGTCTACCGCGCACCTACCTCGAACACGAATTGGGTGAACATTTCGATCCGGCGATGATCGATGCCTTTCTCGAAGCAGCACCCAACATGGTCTCATTTTTCGAGCGCCATACTGCATTGCAATTCGCCGACGGCAACGCCATTGCCGACATTCACGGTGACACACCTGGCGCCGGTACCGGCGGAAGGTCGGTGATCGCCGCGCCCTACAATGCCTACGAGGCAGGCAAACTGCTCAATCGGCTGCGCAAGACCATGCGCGAAACCTCATTCATGGGCATGCCAATCATGGCTGGCCGTGACCTGACGGCTTTCCTTACCCTGACGCGCTCGTGGCCGTCGCTGCTGCATGTGATCAAACGCTTCGGCAAACACTTGATCGACCTGACACTCAAGGGGCGGGCCATGTACCTGGTCAACGGCGTCGCTCTGATTGCCCGCCTGGCCAAGTCGGCCGAAGACCTTGGCGTCCAGCTATGGGAATCGGCACCGGCCACCGGGCTGATCCATGAGCACGACCGCGTCACAGGGGCCGTGGTCGAAACCGCAAAGGGCCGCATCGCCATTCGTGCACGCAAGGGCGTGGTGCTGGCTGCGGGTGGCTTTGCCAATGACATCGAACGACGAAAGGCACTCTTCCCGCGCACGCCAACCGGCCATGAGCATCTGGCGTTGCCGCCGCTGGGCGTCAATGGTGACGGTTTGCGCTTGGGCGAGAGCGTCGGCGGACAGGTCGCCGATAACCTAGTGAGTCCCGCCGCCTGGGCTCCCGTGTCGCGAGTGCCCTACAAGGACGGTAGCGTCGGCCACTTCCCGCACATTATCGAACGTGGCAAGCCGGGCATCATCGGCGTCCTCGCCAACGGCAAGCGTTTCGTCAATGAGGCCAATGGTTACTACGACTATGTTGCTGCGATGGTCGCCGCCGCGCCCGGCACCGAGGTCGCCTCCTGGTTGATCTGCACGCACGCATTTCAGCGGCGTTACGGGCTGGGTGTTTCCCGGCCATTCCCACTGCCAGTTGAGCCGTTCATTCGCACCGGCTATCTGAAGACCGGCCACTCCATCGAGGCGTTGGCGACGGCGTGCGGCATTGACCCCATAGGTCTCAGCCAGACCTTGGCCGAGTACAACCGCCACGCCCGCAACGGTGCAGACCTGCAGTTCGGTCGCGGTACTACACCTTACAACCGCAAACAGGGTGATGCGCAGCACAAGCCCAACCCTTGCGTAGCGCCGATCGAGCAGGGTCCATTCTATGCGGTGAAGGTCGAAGCGGGCTGCTTCGGCACCTTCGCGGGCCTCAAGACCAATGCCCATGCGCAAGTCCTTAATCGTGAAGGGCAGCCGATCGCGGGTCTTTATTCAGCTGGATCCGACATGGCCAGCATCATGGGCGGCCACTACCCAGCTGGCGGTATCAACCTGGGGCCAGCCGCCACGTTCGGCTATATCGCCGGCCGCCACCTGGCTGGGGCCACAGCCTACGAATAACCACACGCCCAGACTACTGGCCTTAACCTTCGAAGTATCCACCATGTCGTTTGCAGCCAAGACCTTCGCCCTGACCATTGAGGAGAAATCATGAAGAACACCATCAACCACACCCCCCCGCACTGGGACCAGGAAGTCGACCTGTTGGTGTTCGGTGCAGGCACTGCGGGCATGACTACCGCATTGATGGCTAACCACCACGGGCTGGACGTGTTGCTGTGTGAAAAGACCGCGGTCGTGGGCGGTATCAGTGCGACCTCGGGCGGTACCACATGGGTGCCCGGCACCACCCAGAGCCGGCGCGCCGGGGTGCCGGACACCGTGGTGGATGCCGCCACCTTCCTCAAGGCAGTGGTCGCTGAGCGCGGTGGTGAAGCCTTGCGCGAAGCCTTTCTGGCCAGCGGGCCGCAGGCAATTGATGAGTTGGAGCGCATCAGCGAAGTGAAATTCGTGGCTGCAGCCGCCCACCCCGACTACGTCAGCGGCCCAGGCGCAGCGTTCGGGGGCAGAGCCCTGGCACCACTTGCGTTCGACGGCAGGTTACTGGGCAAAGACTTCGCCCGCGTGCGACCACCACGCCGGGAGTTCATGGGGCTTGGCGGTATGATGGTGCCGCGCGCCGACTTGGATGCGCTGCTGTCGCCATTTGCCTCGATGAAAAACCTGACCCGCACCCTGAGTGTGGTCGGCCGCTATTGCATCGACCGCCTGAGTTACCCTCGCGGCACAAACCTGGTCATGGGCAACGCTCTGGTCGCCCGGTTGTTCTATAGCCTGCGCCAGCGCAACGTGGCAATTCGTTATGAAACCCCCTTGCACGAATTGATCCTGGAAAACGGCCAGGTGGTGGGCGCCGTGGTGCTGCACAACGGCCAGTCCCAGCGCATCCGCGCCCGCCGTGGTGTGGTGTTGGCTACCGGTGGAGTGACCCGCCACCCGACCTTGCGTAAGCAATTGTTCCCGGCTGCGGCCCAACCCCTTTCACTGGCGCCCACGACCCATACCGGCGACGGCATCGACCGCGCGCTGAAGGCCAACGCCCAGCTCGACAACGGCCACGACAGCCCCGGTCTGTGGATGCCCTGCTCGATCCGCACAGGTAAGGATGGCTATCAGGCCGTCTGGCCACACATCCTGCTAGACCGCGCCAAACCAGGGCTGATCGCTGTGAATGGCCGGGGCTTGCGCTTCGTCAATGAGTCCGACTCCTACCACGACTTCGTCATGGGCATGCTCGCCGATGGCAGCGCCACTTCCCACCTTATCTGCGACGAAATATTCTTGCGCCGCTACGGCCTGGGCCTGGTGATGCCGCTACGCAGCGCCGTCAATATCGCCAGCTTCGTAAAGGCTGGCTACCTGGTTAAAGGCCGCACCCTTGCCGAGCTTGCCAGCAAGCTTAAGGTTGATGCCGAGGGACTTGCGAGCACGGTCAACACCTACAACGTCTCCGCCGCACGCGGCGACGACCCGGTGTTCAAGCGTGGCAGCAGTCCCATGAACCGCCACAACGGCGACCCGCAGCAAACGCCCAACCCCTGCGTGCGCCCGCTGGGCGAGGGCCCCTATTACGCAGTCACTGTGCAACCGGCCGACCTTGCCTGCAGCGCCGGCCTGAACGGCAACGCCGACGGTCAGGTGCTGGACATCCGGGGTAAGGTGATAGAAGGACTTTATGCCTGCGGGAATGACTTGGCCTCGATTTTCCGCGGCACTTACCCAGGCCCGGGCACGACCCTGGGGCCGGCGATTGTTTTTGGCTGGCGAGTGGCCCGCCATGCGGCAGGGCTGGACGATGCCAAGGTGGACGTGACAGAAGCTGTCAAGGTGGCGGCATGTTGAGGTTTAGATTGCGGTCCACGTCTCCTTGTTGGTTTTTAGGCACAACTGAAATGCCTGTTCCGCGAGGATGCTTTTTTGGTGGCGTGTAACTCGTAAAACTTGCCGGGCATGGGCCATGCAGCCGATTTTAGTCACGCCCAGAGCAAAGCTGGCCTGGTAGCCGCCGTATTCGTCGCAGACTAACTTGCCTTTCCAGGCTCCCAGAAAGTAGCGGGCATACTCGCCCGAACGACAAGGGCTGAAGTCGTAAACCACTGCCTTAATATCGGCAGCCGAGGTAGTCGCATAGGCCCAAACGTAGGCGCGATGAGTTTTCTTCGAGCCTGGTGCAAGTATCTGCCCGCGTACAGCCTCAGTTCATCCCGCAAGGTAGATGAGCGATTGATTTGACCTAGCGGGGTAGAGCATCCTACGCGCCTTAATCAATCAGGCCCGCCGCACCTTAGCAGCAACGCTGGCGAAACCTAGTTACGGATTCGTAATGTCGACCGATATGGATATTTTCAGTGTGCAGAACGTGGGAGCCGCCGCGACCATTGCTACAGCTGTTGGCAGCTTTATCCTATTTATTGTGAAGCGCCCATGGAGGAAAAAAAATCCAACCTCAGAGGACGCCTCGAACCCGTCTGTAAATCAAACCGCAGGCGAAAAAAGCACCTTGGTTAATGCCACGCACAGTCAGGTAACCTTGACGAACCACTATCACGCTTCAGCCCCTGCGCCTCCGGAGGTAGCGGATATTCCGGGAAAGTGGAACGGGCTGGCGGCTCGGCAGATAGCCGAAAGGCTCCTCAATGAGGCTGACTGGGAAGCTCTCGTGCCTGACCTCGAGAAACCTTATGGGCATTACTTCGCAGGCGAGTACAACCTCCATTACCCCGACAAAGATGGCATTGTCTTGGCCTACAGTACGAAAACTGTTGGTGATGACTGCCATGCCTGCGCCCCGCATATCAGTTTTTTCGAGTACCACAAGAAAAATGCAGGCTGGTCACTCGTAAGCGAAGATATTGGCGTATTCCAAGGCGGTGGATGGGGTGAGCCGCCTGAGATCTCGGTTATCCCTGTCTCAAGAACAAAGTTTGGTGTGATACAGCAGGATGGCAGCACGAACCAAGGTCTGTCGGTCGGTCGTAAGTCATTGCACGTTCTTATGGGCGATAGATTCCAACAGGTGCTCGAACTGATCGTTTTTCAGTCGTTGGACAACAAGGGATGGGAAAGCACGCTGCGTAGCGTCCCGCGCTCAGATGGCTTCTACGACATTGAAGTGATTCGAGTTGGCATTAATGGCGAAGAAGACCTTCGGTTACTGGACCCGGTCGATAGCTTCTACACGACGCTATGTGACACCGATGATCGAATCAGGCCGCGCGACGTGTTCAGTTTCGAAGGACGAATTTACAATCGAGATCCCGCAATCCGCTGAGCTTCTGGTTAAGCAGTTTCTAAGTAGGCTGGCCACCCATCTCGCCGCCCTGAAGCGTTGGCCATGGTCACGCCTGCCCGGGGACGTCAGTCACTTTTATCGTTTTGATCATTCTCAGCAGCAGGAAATCGTCGGGGGCAGTCCATGATGAGCTCGCCGTCCGACACGGCGTTGACTTCGCACAGGCGAGGGTGGCTCAGCAGTCCCGATGGCAGGGGATGCCGAGCGAAGGGATTGTGGAGCACATACAGCCCATCCATCAGGTGCTCGCTGTAGTCTTTCTTCATCGCTGAACGCATGATCGGTAACAGGTTGCCCGGATTGGGGTGAAGCGTGAAGTACGCGGACATTGCATCAGAATTATCAGCCAACGCCCTCAATTTCCCTCAGGTCGCGAGACTGCTGTAGACGACAGCGGAAACGTCCGCATAAGTGTCATCGCAAAATAACCCCACTTCGATGTTGGTGTTGGCATTTTTTGGGGCTGCTGTGACGTTGTAAGAAGCAACGTGAGTATCCCCGGGCGTGGTCGCGGCTTCATCGTGATAGAGCCCGTAAAGCGCAGCCATGATCGGACGCCCAGCTGCAAAATGCGCGTGCGGTCTGTCGAATGATGCGAGACCGATGACGAAGGGCTTGTCTTGAACGTGCTCCAGTTTTGAGTAGCTGTTCCTGTACTTCCTGACTTTCGTATCGAGGCTGTTGCAGATCCGCAAGGTGGATTCGATGTTGAAGTCGGTAAAGTCTTTGGGGGGGGCATAGAGAAGCCGTAAGCAGGCTGCCCGCCAGCCGAGGGATTTGCGATTGTCGCTTCTAGGCAAAATGGGACTTCACCCTCGACGACAAAATCAGGCGCATGATGACGAGGATCAGACGGCAGCCCCCATTCCTTAAGCGCTGCGAACAGGTACAGCTCACAAAACGAAGATTCGAAGGTGGTTTGAAGTTCCTTTACGAACTTCCCATCACGATCTACGAAACCTTCGGCCCATTGAGACAGCGCCGCGCGCTCAGGGCCATAGATTTCCTCGTCATCATCTTGAAGATCGGATGCTGCGCTGCGGTGGTGACCTGAGGGGAAAATAGATCAATGGGCATACGCGGAGCTCTCCGTAACGGCGACGCTCAAGATTGAGTGCGCAGCAGCGCATCTTCCCCTGGCTTTTGCATCAACAGGGCTAGGCTTTCTATCAAATTCTGGGTCAGGCCATTTAGCGTTCTCATACCGGAGGCTCCAAGGCCGTGATGGGTTCGAGGAAGGTAATGACGTGAGGTTCGATTCCGCGCAAGCGGTCGATACGGGCGGCGACCTGGATCGCGGCATCGAGTTCGCTGACTCCCTGGCTTTGCATGAGGTCGTAGCGTTCTTTCTTTTCTTCCGACTCGGTCATGGCCAGCGCCAGGTACAGGCTGGGCGGTACCGCGCGGAACAGTACTTCCATGCTCTTGGAGAGCAGGACGCCTTCGGTGTATTTGCCGCTTTTTTTGCGCGCCGAGAGCATCAGGGCTTTTTGCGCGGGCGTCAGTTCGCGGAAACGGGAGATTTTTTCAACTTCGTCCGGGGGCATGTTCAGGAAGATCCACCACTCGATCATGTTGAGCATGCGATTGCGCCGGGTCTCGGGCGGACTCAAAAAACTGGACACCCTGCGCAGCATCGGCGCCCAACTGCAGCCGTTAGGCCTGACAACCGGCTACGGCGAAGTGCTGGGCAACTGGTGTCTGAAAAGCATCGAAGAAGAGCAGGGCGCCTTCCTGCAGGGCGGCATCCCGCGCAAACAAGCCTTTACCCTGGAGTTTGTAGGCTATGGCGACGACCTGCAGAACCGCTAGCGGCGCGTGCTCGACACGATCTGCCAGAACTACTACGGCCACCTCAATGGCTCGATTGAGGCGGTGCTCAATGCGAATCAGGGGCTGTCCGATGAGGTGCAGCCGTTTCGGGCAGGGGTGATGATTGTCCTGCCGGATCTGGTGGTGCGGAGTGAGAAGGGGGTGATGTTGTGGGGGTAGTAGGCGCTTCGGTCAGTTGGTCGCGTCAATTTGCTCTTTGAAAGCCAACATCGCGGTGCTGACACGGGCCGATTCTCTGGTATCCAGAAGAGCGTCCCCGCAGGCCGGGCAGAAGTCGCCCGTCACCGCCAGTATCCAGGTGGATTCTTTCCTATCGGAGTAGGGCAGGTCACGGGTTTCATGAACAAGCGCAGCGACACCGCAAACAGGGCAAATCATTAACGTTGATGCTCTTGCACATATTGCTGCAACGCTTGATCCAGCCGCGTTTGCCAGCCACTGCCGCCAGCCTTGAAGTAGTCCACTACCTCAGGTGAAAGACGCAAGGTGACCCGCTCCTTGACCGGCGCTTTTTGCGGACCGCGCTCGCCACGGCGGCGCACCGTTGTCTGCTCAAAAAAGGCGTCAACAGCTGCCGGATCATTAGGGTCATACAGCCCTCCGGGCTCCCGAGCGATTGGCGCATCGGCAGCCGCTTCGCGTTTGACCCGTTCCCAGTCAGTCTTGCTGGAGGTTTGCATAATATCTTCTCTCCTGTTTTGACGCGCGGCGCAAAGAAATTGCGCGGATGTCCTGGTCGCATTCAACGTAGACGAGCACAAGGACGATATTCACGATCTCGACCATCGCCACGTCCATCAACCGGTGTTCACCCTGACGCGGCGAGCAGAGCGTGATCTTGTTCGGCGCGTGGTACACCAAGCCTGCATCCGCCAGATCCAGACCATGCTTGGCAAGGTTGGTTTGGCGTTTTACTTCGTCGAAAACGATCATTATTTTATCGTACTCACAAAAAAATAAGCAGGCAAGCCGTGACTGGTGAGAAAGAGACCGATGGCGCGCAGCAAAACTAGCTTTTTTTAGAGCCTTTTAAACCTTCCTCTAATCCGCGTTTTATGTGGGATCTTTCCCGGCAGTAGTCTGCATGAACTCCACCTTCAGCATCATCGCCGACGGTGCCGACACCACCACCTTGCTCAACGACCGCCTGCTGCTACTGCGCCCCATCAACAAACCCGGAATGGAATCCGACGGCTTTGAGCTGGGCTAGCATTGAGGTATTTCTCGGTTACAGCGGCACCGCTTTAACCCGTCTTGGGCGTTACACCGTGGACGAGGTCGAGTTGTCCGGCCCACCACCCAGCATCAGGACAAAAAACCGGTAAGTTGGCTATCATCCCCCTGGACAACGACCAAGCCCCGGCTGTTTGCCTTCAACCGCTCCACCGCTGCGGTACGCCTGGAAATGCCCGGCCGCACCGATCGTTTTGCCGCGCGCAGCATCAGCGCCCAGGGCTTTAAAACCGGTCTTGATGGCGAGTACCTGGTGGACTCGGTCAAGCAGGTCTTCCCCCAAAGCGGCTGGATCACCACCATTGAATGCAACGGCGGCAAGCAGGGCAAACCCATTTCGATTACACGGCAACAACTGCTGCTGGCTATGCCAGCCAGCTGTTACTACTAGCGGCCTGGGGGCAACGGTGGCGGCAGCATCGAGCCAGCGCGGATGAAGTGAATGTGAAGCTCGGGAAAATCCTTCTAGGCGCTGATCCTCCACATTCCGAGGCAGCGGTTCAAAGACTCTTGCATGACGCCGGATTTGGAAACGCTACCCGTTTCTTCATCAGCCTTCTTTGGGCGGCGTGGTTGATGTGCAAAGTGATCTGAACATGGCCGCGAATGGCTGCTTCTGGCCGATTCTGTGAAAAAGTAGATCTCCTGACTGGCCTGCGGCAAAATCAGGTCATCGGCCAGCGGGAGGATTCGCAGCATGATGGGACAATTGTCGAGCGGACAAGAGAGACTGTTTTACTCGTTCAGTTCGGGCAATGGGTTAATCTCTGTTTTCAATCATCAACCCATTGCCCGGCGTTCTCCCGCATCCAGCTTGCCAGAGAATCCAGCGTTGGCCGCAATGACTTGCCCAGTTCGGTGATTTGGTATTCCACGCGGGGTGGTACTTCGGCATACACCGTACGCTGAACAAGGTTGCGGTGTTCGAACAGACGCAATTGGCGGGTCAATTCCTTCTGCGTGATCGGTGCCACGGCGCGTTGCAGGTTGCTAAAACGCACAGGCGCGTCGAACACCATCAGCCGATACAGGATCGGAATGGCCCACTTGCCGGAAACAAGATTGACGAACTGCACCATTGGGCAAGGTTCGCCCGGGCTCACAGGCGCTGGCAGCTGCGTGCTTTCTGGAGCGTTTTCAAACGACATGACTTTCCATTGGCCTCTTTAGTATCCAATTGGTGCCTACTATCCAAAGGATACTGTAGGGGAAATACTGCTGCTTTCTCAACAGAACCATGGGGAAGCAAGCATGAAGCGATTGCAAGACAAGTTCGCCTTGGTCACAGGTGGTACCAGCGGAATTGGCCTGGAAACAGCACGCCAGTTTTTGGCTGAAGGTGCGACGGTTGCCATTACGGGACGAAACGAACAGGGACTCGCGAGCGCAAGGCATGAGCTGGGTGATACCGTTCTGGCGATAAAGTGTGATGCCGGTGATATGGATGATCAGCGCCGCCTGGCACAAGCATTGGCGCAGAACTGGCCGCGACTCGATGTGGTCTACGCCAACGCGGGCGACGTGACCCATTTGCCTTTGCAGGAGTGGAGCGAGGAAGTGTGGGATCGACTCATGGCTGTCAATCTGAAGGGGCCATTTTTCCTGATCCAGTCGTTGTTGCCGCTGCTGGCCAACCCGGCGTCGGTGATCTTGTGTGGCTCAACCAGCGCCCATATTGGTTTGCCGCAAAGCAGTGCCTATGCCGCGAGCAAGGCGGGCTTGCTATCACTGGCACGCACGTTGTCGGGAGAGTTGCTGGGGCGCGGGATCCGGGTCAACGGCCTGAGCCCCGGACCGACTGAAACACCTGCCCTGAACAAATTGGGTTTGGCCCCAGAGCAGCAGGACGTTTTACGAGCACAGATACGTGAACTGGTACCTGTCGGTCGCATGGGAACCCCGTGGGAACTGGCCAAGGCGGCTGTTTTTCTCGCGTCCGATGAATCACGTTTCGTCGTTGGAACGGAATTGCTGGTTGATGGCGGGGTCGCCAATCTGTAGATCTTGCACCTGCGTGCACAAGTCACCGGGAGCATTTCGGACGCAGTCATACTGTCAGGCCGGTGTGTGGAAGGTGCTCAGCAGATAAGGCATAAATGGTTTGCTAGGAGCTCTTCCGCCTCGACGGCACATGTTGTTCAGGCAGCAGGCCACGGAACATGAATATGAAAAAGCGCCCGATCTGGGCGCTTTTAGTAGCTAGCAGCAACGGAAGCCGTGTTCTCATATTTTAGAGGGGCACTGTAGTCGCGCTGGGACTCAGTTGCTCCAGGGAGCAGGACGGCTTAGTAGGTCCTGCAACCCGAGATTATCCTGTGCGGGTTGTTCCAGCCGTTCGATAAATATCCGGGCCTGCTCACTGCTGAGCAGGTCCCGCTCCGCGACCTGACAGGCACTGTCGAGGATGAAATCAGTCAACGATGTGTTGGCCAACTCGGCTGCCCTGCGCAGGACGGCGTCTTGTTGCGCAGTGGTGCGCAAGTTGAGTCGAGAGCTGTGCGACGTACTGATAGTCATCGTCAGGGTCTCCAGTTAAGGTCAGTGGATTTTGGGGCATTGCACCTTTATTCTAGAGTCAGTGATCAAAGGTGACCGGACTCTGCAAATGAATACGGTTGGCCTTCACTGACAATAAAATGATCAAGAACCTGGACTTGAATACCTTCCAGGAGCCTTTTCAACTCATGGGTAAGTATCAGGATCAGGGGTCGGGATTGCTCATCAATGCGGGTATCTATTTCTATGGTTTCGCGTGGATTGTGCTGCTCGATGAAATCGAAGATCGCATCGCAATCCTGCAAGGACCACGGCGACCACTCCAGTTTCACACCACGCCACCTTCCGACAGCTTGCGCAGGGCCATGGCATGGCGTTTGGCGGAGTGGGTTTGCACGTCTTCTGCTGCGATAGCTGGGCGCGGATCGTCCAGTGCCTCCTGGACCTTGGCACGGAACCAGGCGCCATAGGTTGCGGGGTCGGTGGTGAACCCAAGGGGTAGGGCGCCTTCGTTGGCGACATGGGTAAGCAGAATGCGCACGGCGTCGGAGACCGTCAGCCCCAAGCTGCTCAGAACGGCCGTGGCGCGGTCTTTCACGTCCGGGTCGATACGGGTCTGGATCAGAACATCGCTGGCCATGGCTAAGGTTCCGGCGTTGTAATTGATTGGAATGTAATGCAAATGAATGGCAGGCTCCAGTATCCGCGGCGTCCAGTTCATCGACATCATGGGCCTGCATCAACTGGTGACGCTGGTATTTTTCCTCTGGCTCGGTCGTCGCCATGACCAGGTATAGGCTGGGCGGTACGGCGCTGAACAGCACTTTCATGGATTTGGACAGAATCAACCCCTTCAGAGAGCTTGCCCGTCTGCGTGCGCGCCGGGCGCATCAGCCCTTTCTGTGTTGGTGGGCATGTGGTTCGAGGCGCAACTCAGAGCTTTGACACCGCACTTCTCAAGTGTGCTGCTCCAGATAGTCATCCACCGCCTCATGAAAAGCAGCCTGAAGTTCGGCGACAGTCTGACCTTCATAGCTGACCAGGGGGCGAATAAACAAGAGTTTGCCGTACAGGCAGTTGTCCTCTGTACTGGCCACTATCGAGCCGTAGTAGCCCTTGTATTTCATCTGGTTGCTCATGGGATCAGACCTCCTGATTTCAACTGCTCGACAAGCAGGCGTTTGATATAGGCCTTGAGTTTATTGCCCGGATGCGATTTGTGCAGGTTGATCAACGCTGCGGGATCGCCCTTGTCGAATTTAACCCGGCTGCCAGATTCTTCTATTTGGCGATAGCCGAAGCGTCGGAGCAGGGTGACAAGCTCGGGCCATGGGAACGAGCCATGATCGTTCATTAGTTTGGCGAGAAGCTTTTCGTCTTTGGACATGTCGCTGTCTATATGCAACCAAATTTAATTGCAGGTAATGGGACGTCCAAGCAGTAAGGGATAAATGGTCGCGGTCACGCTTTTTCACCCTCGTCTGCCCGATCAAGCATTGGCCAGCCTTGTACAATGACCATCCGGGGATATGTGCAACAAGAGTGCTCAGAAATGTTACTGACGGATTTTTAAGTTGAAGCAACCGACATCGATTCGATCGAACACCTAAGCCTGTTGTAGATGGGGAAGGGGATTAAGATATACCGCCTGCTTCCACTGCCTTGCTTCTACCGTTATAACGACCTGACGAGGACTGCTCCAGCACCATAGACATCTCCAGCCGATAGCCTCAATGGTTTATCTAGCGAAGTTCGGAAGGTGTGATAGCCGTTTATTTACCCAGACCCAGAGTGCCTTAGTGGCGGCATTCAGGAGTTTTGACCTGGAGTGCAGAGGTGGGCGCGGTAACGACACAAACTGTCGTGAGCCATTGTGATAATGCCTTCTATCGAATGACTCACGTAAAGGCTGCCTAGATGCCCCCAACATTAAATGTCTGCTTTGTTCCGAGTACCGCACGAGCAGAAGTTGAGCGCCTGCTGTGGCTTGGCTCTGATTTGGTTTGCGGATTGCGCTGGGTCTGTGCATCGCCCATCACCTCCAAGGTCGCATTCAGTGGGGCAGGCTATGGGTATTGAGTATTGGGTGGCAATTGCGGTCTTGGGGCTGATGTTGGCAATCCTTTGCGCACTGTATTCACAAGGCCATAAAACGTGGCATTTGCTCACGCACTGGCAGGTGACCACGCAAGAGCGCGAGCGGCGGGTGGGTTGGCACGCGCAGGAAAATCGAGAGTTAAGAGCGGCGCTCCAGGCGCAAAATGCACACGTCGATCAGCTCCAGCGAAAGCTCGAAAACCTGCAAGCCCTAGTGCCATCAACCTCTCAGCCTTAGACAATGACCCATAGCCACGTGCACCTACAGGCGTGGCAGAGGAGCAAGAACATGCCTATCCGACCACAGCCTTTCACTTTTGTATGTCAGGCGTGTCACTGGAAGAAAACCGTTGCACCGCTCAGTGATGCACTGGGGCCCCTCGACTGGTGTGAGCGGTGTGAGCGCTGTGGCAGTGACGTGTTGACCCGGCAGATAGCCGGCGTCGTTGACCGTACGTTGGCGCAATGGTTTACCCGATTACGCCGTTAGGGGGGCTTGGCCAATGCGTCCCGCGGAACCCCTGTCACGACTCAACCTGCGTGGCGCCAAGCACTGGCGGTGGCTAAGGAGGCGGACGTATTAATTTGCGTCGGTACATCGGGCTGGTTCACCCTGCGGCGCAAATCCCCTATATCGCCAGGCAGTGTGGGGCACGAGTGATGCATATCAACGTGGTGCGGGAGCCAGTTGATGAGTAGGGTGTGTTGGTGTTGCTTGGTAAAGCGGCAGAGCGTCTGCCGCAGTTGCTGAGGTTGGGCAATCAGGCGGGGAGCATCAGCCAATGACTCATGTCCTCCTAGCGTGCTTTGACATGAGCGTTGTCAATCAGGCTTCAGAGCCTTTTCCGTGAGCCCAGTTGGCCCTACTAGTCAGATGACTTCGAACTGCTTTCAGAGCCATAGGCTGCTGCGGCCAGTCGCAAGGTGTCGCCCACCTGCTGTCGCAATGCCGCTGGTTCATGCACCACCAACGAAGCGCCCAAGGAGAGAATCCACCAGTGCAGTTGCCAGGTATTGCTGACGGTCGCCTGTATCTGAAAACCGTCTGGCAGTGCTTGTAGCACCATGTCCGCGCTCAAGGGCGTCTCTCGAATCAAACGCGCCTGGTGTTCACTGACCCACGCTTTGAAAAGGATTTTTTCCGGGTTACCAAATTGCAAGGCGTCGCTGGCCAGGTAGGTATGTAACTCGAATGACGCCACCCCTTGGCACTGAGTGTCGAGTACCGTTACTTCACGAAAGCGATGCACGGCGAATTGACGAACATCGGTATACGGCGCTGCCGTCGCTATGAGGTAGGTGATTAAGCCGCGCTGAACAATGGCCAGCGGGTTGAGGGTAAGTTCGCTGATTTTATTGGTGTGTGCCGAGTAATAGTGGCAGTGTACTTGTTGTTCGCTAATCACGGCGTGCTGCAAGGCTTCCAGGGTCTCAGCCAGGATTTGCGGTGCGTGCAGATTGAAGTCCGGGCGAACACTGGCCACTTTATCCGGCCAGCGGGCAGTGGGGTTGCCGTCTTCAAGGCCTTTGAGTTTTTGCCGGGCGTGCTCGAATCGTGGCTCCAGTACGCTCAACATGCTGCCGGGCAAGAGGGGGCGGATCGCATCCTCGACGAGGGTCAGACTGACCGCCTCTGCCAGTGTAATGCCCTGCAATTCCACGCTTACGCCTGGTTTCCAGTACCAGCCAAAAGGCGTCCCGCCATTGTTGCACTGCAAGGGAAACACCACGGACAGATCACGCAAGTCGCGCTCGACACTGCGGCGGCTGATCGAGTAACCCGCGCTCACCAAGCGACTGAGCAGTTCACTCACCGTGATGCCAGGTGCGCGTTTGGGCAGGTGCTGTAGCAGTTCCCACTGACGGCTCAGGGCGCTATGGGTCTTGGCTGAAGGCAAGAGAATCATCCTTGTAGGGTGCAGGCTGGCCTATAGCCAGTAAGAAAGTCGGTTGCTCACCTATCGGCGTCAATCCGGCAACCTTTAATGGGCTTAATGTACGAAGCCGATGGGCCGTTGTTGCCCAGTGGGTTTCAAGCGACACTCGGCCAACAGTGCACGGGCCAATTCGTCGGCATTGGTGAATGGGTTGAAACGGCCTCGGCGCGCGACTGCTGCAAAGTCGCCAGGTGTCAGATGTGCCTCGGCGCGCAAGCGGCGGGCGGCATTATGCTGTGGATCCTTTAGTGCCAAAGCCTTGAGGTGTTCAGCAAATAATGCCTGGGCTTGCTCCGTCGTCAGGTAACCGAAATGCACCTTCAGGTCGAAGCGGCGCAAGGAGGCCTCGTCCAGGTCGGTGATCAAGTTGGTGGAGGCAATAAACAGGCCTGAATAATTCTCCATTTGAGTGAGCATTTCATTGACGGTCGTAACCTCCCAGCCCTGTCGCGCCTTGCGTCGGTCCTGCAAAAAGCTGTCGACTTCATCGAGCAACAGAATCGCGTCCTCTTGCCGGGCGCGTTCAAAGGCGTGTGCCATATTTTGCTCTGTCACCCCGACAAACGGGGAAACCAGATCGGAAACCCGTTTGACCATCAAAGGTTTGCCCAGCTCCTGAGCCAGCCAATGGCCGAATGCGGTTTTGCCTGTACCGGGCGGGCCGTAAAAACACAGCCGCGCCTGTGGATGGGCGCGCAGCCCTTCTACCAAACCATGCAGGGGCAGGTCGGTATTGATCCAGTCTGGCGAATAGAAGCTCGGTAAACCATTGCTGTGCTGTTGTAGCGAAGCGAAGCCTTGCGCTTTGAGCGTGCCATTGACGATCGATCGAATCGTGTTGTCCAGTGCTTTGCTGGCGCGTTGTGACACGCTGCGCCCTACGCGCACGGCTCTCTCTAGAACCGCCGGCGTCATCTGCTCATGGGCGCAGAGCTGTTCAATCAAGACCTCGCTCAACTTGCCGGCGCTGCACGTGTGCAGCATTTTTTTGCGCTGCGCCAAGGGTGGATTGGGTACTTCAATCACCAGGTCGAAACGGCGCATATGTGCCGGATCAATAGTCTCTATGCTGTTGCTTAGCCAGAAACACGGTTGGCTATTTTCTTCCAGCATGCGATTGATCCAGCCTTTCTGGGAATGGCTATTGGGCGCGGAAGGGGCGGCCTGGAAGATGTCCTCGATTTCATCAAGCACGAGCAGAGCAGGTTGCGAACGCAGTACGCTGTTGGCCGCGCGCAAGGAGCACAGACGTTGCTTGGCGCTGACGGGATCGCCCTGGCTGTCGGTACAGGCCACTTCATACAGCGCGCAGCCCAGTGTTTCAGCAATCAGCCGGCTAAGCTGAGTTTTACCTGTGCCGGGTGGGCCGTAGAGCAAAATATTCACGCCCTGTCGCGCTTGGGCCAAGGATTTGCTCAGGTAGCGCTCGGCGATCGTGAGCGCTTGGCTGATATGACGGTAATGCTCCCTGTTCAAGCTACCTGGAGGGCTTAAACGAAACGCATAAGCGAAGAGCTCCAGCGGTGTACCTTTGCTAAAACGCAGTAGGCCAGGCAGGTCCGGATTACTCACCGACAAGGTTGAACTCAGTGCCATGACGGCGCGGTGATTGGTGGTCAGATCCAGCAGGCCCGTGCGCATCAGTGGACTATTGTGTGCCAGGCATGCCTCGACTTCTGCCAGCGGTAATCCCAATAGAACAGACAGCACTTTCATTGCCCGGTTGAGCCCCAACATGCCCAGTTGGTCTGTGGCATCACTGAGTGTTGGGTCGCTGTGCATCAGCACGCAGAAACCGAGTACTTGCAGTCCTGACTCACCCAAGCCTAACAGTGCCCCAAGCGCCTCCAGGTTGCTCTGTAGGTTGTTCGGATAGAGGGCTGTCATGTGCTCGGCATTGAAGGCGCGAGCGCGGGTGCGCAGTGTCGTCAGCGCCAGGGCAGGGCTGTACTGGTCATCGTCTAACCATTCGGCCAGGCCCAACTCGTGAGCCAAATCATCCTCGCTCAGACCGTGGCGGTTGATAAAGCTACGATGTCCCCCCAGATCCAGCAGCAGTTGATAACACCACTTCAGCGAGAGCGTACAAGTATCAGCAGCACGGCGGCTGCCGTGTGCAAAGGGGGATAGGCGTCTGCCCATGCTGAGTCTCCTGATGCAGTGGAGTCAGCAGGATGAGGCCAGCGGGGGTCAAAATGTGTCGTACTAATCCTGCTTGGCAAGGGATCAGACTCGACATGCTCGATCGTGCCTGATCCCAGTTCAGCGTTCTGTAAGCCTAGCGTTGACGGTTAAGTCAGGAAAACCACTGTTTTAAGGTGTCTTTAGCTTTGTCTACGTGTTCGGTCTTGATATGGCTCGCAGTCGCGGCCAATGCCGCGCACAGCACACCAACATCGTCGGTGTAGCCCAAAAATGGCGTGATATCCGGAATGACGTCAATCGGCGAGATAAAGTACCCGAGGGCGCCATAAATCGTTGTTTTGGCCCAGGTGGGAGTGTCGGCGTCAGTGGCTGCGTAATACATTTTCAGTGCGGGCTCGAGTGCGGTCTCGCCGGCAGACTTGGCGTACGTTTTCACTTTGTCCCAGAACGAATCGTCTGAGTAGTCTTTTTCAAAGGCATTGTTTGACATGTTGTCTCGCTTCAAATGTTGGGGCGTACATTGAACTGTGGCAGTTGTCCGCGAGCAGTCAGCCTTATGCGTCGGTGCTCGTGGATGTCCATTAAATTTGAGTCTTTTGGGGGGCTGCAGTCATGCGTACCGCCTCGCGGAAGTCTTCCAGCAGTCGCCTGGATTCCTTGAGCCAGCCTTCCTGGGGTGCGGTGTCCAGATGGCGGTCAAGCTTGGCAATAGGCTCGAACATCCGGCCATAGACGTCTGCTCCGCCAACCTCCAGGCAGTCAAGGCGCAATCCGTTGATGGCGGTTTTTTGCGCACGAATACCGTTGATATCTGTCTGGATGGCGTCTTCATACATAGTGAAAATTTCCTGCAGTCGGCCTTCCAGGTGCTGGCTTGAATCTCCTTGCTGGTTGATCCGTGAGAAATACTCCAGCAGTGGTGTGTCCCGGTAAGCGATCTCGTGACGTTGAGTCGAGCTGTATGCACTGACCCCTACCACATTAATGCCTTCGCTCTGCAGCACATCCTGGACTTCGTCCATGATTTCTTCGATCTCATCCTCGGGCTTGAGGTCTGCCTTGGTCAGCACGACATACACCGAGCGCTGTTCCACACCGATCTCATGGATAAAGTCCAGGTCGGACACTGGCACAGTGCCGTTGGCATCGAGGCCAATCAGCCAGATAATGGCCTCGCACTGTTGGGCAAACTGGATGGCCGTGCGTTTGTCGCCTTGGCTGTGTTCGGCCGCAGTGGCAGGCGGGTTGTAGCCTGGCGTGTCGATGAAGCAGATGTTGCTGAAAAGCTCAGGTGCCATTTGCACGCCGACGCACATGAACGGCATTAAACTCTTCAAGTCGAAGCTGAATGAGTTGATGAACGCATGGGAGATGTTTTTGTAAAAGGCCACATCCAGCTCCATGTGGCCACCGTTCGCAGAGTAGCCGCGGATCATTCGCTGATCAGTCGCCAGCACATAGCTGGGGATCGCTGTGACGGGCTGCATACCTACTGGCAGGCGCACCTCGGGGTCGCGAATGAAACTGTTGATAAACTCGGATTTCCCACTGCTGAAACCGCCGACAATCCCGACAATGGTGCGCTCGTGAATATCGGGGAACCCGACCAGCAAAGCCAGTTCCTGTTCGATCGATTGCAACATTCTCAGGGCTTTGGCTTCCGCGCCCAGACACGACTCGCCGTCGGCAAATGTCATGTAGTCGTTGTCCAGTAACTCCCTGAAACGGGCAAGCCCGGCACTTTCCCGCGGCTTGGCGGCCAGCAGCCGTGAAATCAGCTGAAAGCGAGTCCAGGTGGATTGGAACTGGTCTGCCAGTTGCGCGTGTTGTTGTTGCTCCTGGCCATGCGCCTGTTGCAGCGCAATAAGTGATTCTCCCGTGGTGCGCAGCTCAAGATGCGCCTGCTCAAGTGTCTGTTCGAGCGTTTGACGGGCCGACTGGAGACGGTTGTGATCCTGTTCCAGCTGCAGGTGTTGGTTCGACAGTACTTCGAAACGTTCACCGGCCTGGCTCTCCGCGCGCTGATGCTGGTCAAGGGCTTGCGCCAACGACGCTTGCACGTTCAGTACGGCCTGACGGGTGTTATTCAAGTCTGCCACAGTAGCGGCCTGGCGCTCACTCAAGGTCTGATGCTCTTCGTTCAAAGCGTCAAGGCGGGCTTGTTGCGCCTGGCAGTCGAGGAGTAATTGGTCATTGCGGGCGTGCTCAGCCAGCAATGTGTCGTTCGTCACCTGGAGATTTTGACGAGTTTGGTCCAGGTCCTCTTTGATGCGATTGCGGGCCTGTTCCAGTTGGCTGTGTTGTGTTGACAGGGTTTCGAAGCGCTCGGCGGCCTGTTGCTGCTGGTGTTGATGCTGATCCAGGGCCAGTGCCAGCGACGCTTGGACCTCTTCCAGGGTTCTTTGGGTATGGTTCAGTTCGACGGCGGTGGTGGCTTGATGCTCGGTCAGTCGCTCATGCTCCCTGTTAAGGGTGTCAAGACTGGCTTGTAGCGCCTGGCGCTCGAGCGTCAGCTGGGCATTACGGGTGTGCTCGGCCTCGAGCGCCTGACGAGTTTGCTGCTGGGCTTGCTCGAGCGCCAGGCGAGCGGCTTCGATGCCGTTACGCTCCTCGACCAGTTGGGTATAGCTGACTGACAAATTGTCAAAACGCAATCGGGCATGTTCCTGAGCCTGCTGATGCTGGGCCTGTGCCTGGGTCAGGGTATTCTGCAGGCCCTGCAGTGTCTGGCAAGTATTGCTCAGTTCAGCGACCGTACTGGCCTGGAGCTCGGTCAGTTGCGCATGCTCCACGTTCAAGGCCTGCAAACGTGCCAGGGTCGCTTGATGGTCGAGGGCGAGGGCTTCGTGACTGCGATTTGCTACCTGCAGTGCCTCGATCATACTGTCGCGCAGAGTCTTGCGCCGCCAGACGAACAGTTGGCCGATCTTGTCCAGTTGTGCCAGCAACGCAGGCGGAAACAGCTCGCTATTCATGCTGCCTCCAGTTCTTGGGCCATGCGTTGCAAGCGGTCGAGTGTATGCAGAACATTGCTGACTTGTGCCTCAAGTTGGCTGATGCGGGCCTGCAAATCAGCGAAAAACGCATTGCCGTAAGAGTGCGGCAGTGAATGCGTGACGTCATCGATCAGATGGCGGATTTGACGTTTGGCTTGCCCATTGAGGTCGTGCAGCAGATGCTTGGCGTCATCCAGAAATTGCCGTGCGGCGTCATCCAGCAGATAACTGCCGGAGCCCTTGAGCTTGCCTAATGCCTGGCTGTTTAACTCAAATGCTGGGAGGCGAAAGCCCGCTGCCAGATTCTGATTGGTGAGAATGATCAAGCCGGCATCGAGATTGTCCTTCAGGTGCAGGCGGGCAACTCGGGTCGACTCTTTCATTAGATTGTCGCGAAACGTTTGGGTTAGAGTTTCGCTTGAATGCTTGAGGGTGCCGCTCAGTCCCTCGGCAAACTCCTCCAGTTGGTTATGGACCTGACGCCAAAACAATTTAAATACGGTGTAGTGCTGGGTTTCAGTGCCACCGCCCCACATCCAGTTAGCCATTTTTGCGAAAGTGCTGTCGCGGACCACCTCCCTGGAATGTGAGGTTTCCTGCGAGGCGCCTTCGACGCCCTTGCTTGTAGTGAAATAGGCTGCATCAAGGTGTTTAGTGAGTTCACGTTTGAGTTGTTCGCGAAACTCCGCAACGCATTTGCTAAGCATAACGTCGAGGTCGTAGGAGGCGGTCACTATCGTGGTGTCCAGCTCGTGGCGTGCGGCCTTCAGTTTTTCAATATCGGTGTTACGGATTTCTTGATACTTGTCCCGGCTGAACGTCAACAGGTCGGTGCGTAGCGCTTCCAGGGCGGTCAACTTGGCGCGGACTAACTCGGTACGGCGCTGTTCGATGATGTGGTCTTTCTGCTCGCGCACAGTGTCCAATACCGCGCGCAATGCGTGGGTATTCGCCAGCAGATCGAGGTTGCCCCGGCAACGATCGGCATGTTCCGGGGTGAAAAAATCGGCGTAGTGGGTGCGCAAGTTCTCCCAGACTTTTTGTTCAGCGCTGTCCCAGGCGTGTTGTTGGTCAAAACGCTCGGACAGACTGTGGCACATGCCAGAGGTGTACAGCACCTTGCCTGTACCTTGTTGGATCAGGTTGTCGAAAGTCGCGCCGATTTCCGGATGCTGGGCCTTCAAGCGTTGCAGGGTATCGACCATATGCACGCTGAGGGTTTGGGTGATTTTATCCAGTGCGCCCTGAAGTGTCGGTTGATGAGTGTCGCTGCCATACAGCTGGTTGTCGACCTGGCTGGCAATCAGTACCAGTTCCTGAATCCCTTCCTTTTGCGTGATTCGGCTCATCAGCTCGATGTCCTGTTCACTGAGAAACTGGCCGGCCGGGCTGACGATAAACACCACATCGCAGTTTTTCAGCAGCGCCGTGGTGCGCTCTTCGCGGGACTGCACTGGGTCGTTAAGCCCGGGGGTGTCAATGATGCGCACGTTACGCAGCGACTCCAGCGGCAGGAAGATGTCGACACTCTTGGTCAACGGCATAAAGGCTCCGCCCACCGCGACATAATCGCTCAGCAAAACGGCCAAGGTGGCCGCGTCAGGTGCTTGAAGGTGGCCCAGGGTGTCTAGTGCCCCGAGGTCAACGGTCGAGGCTTCAATGTGCTGCCATTGTTCACTGGCGGCCACCAGAGTGTGTTCACTCTGCAGGGCTCGTTTGGCGCTCTTCTCTGCATCACGATAAAGCCCTGCGTCATCGACCGGTTGGCCGCTGCGTTGGCGGCGCTGACGTAAGGTTTCTACAGCTTTGGTCAGTTCTTCCTGGTAGCGCTGTTGATAGCGCAAGGCATCCTGCTGGATGTTGTCCCGGTCTGCTGCACTGTAGAACTGTACATCGGCGCCGAACGTGTCGCCGTAGGTCAGGGTGGTCAGCGCTGCCGTCATCGGCGTTGCAGCCCTGGGGAGAATGGCGTGGCCATCAAACACCAAAGCGTTGAGCAGGGAGGATTTACCAGCCTTGACGCGACCCACGACACCAATTTGCAGCAGGCGGTTTTCCTCCACCAGATCACTGAAGGCTTGTTCCAGGTCTTCGCTGCGATCGATGGCGTGCCGGTTCAGCATGGGCGCAAGGTCTTTTTCCAGCTCCGGGTGGTAGGTTTGCATCCACTGGTGCAGGCGCTGGTTCAGTTCAAGGACGTGTTGCGGGGTCATGACTGAACCTCGTAAAGGGCTTGTTTGGCCAGTTGTTGCAGTTGTTCCCGGCACTGGATCAAGAGCTCGAGCTGCTGCTGTGCTGCCTCGGCATCATGCTGGCGATTAGCTATCATCTCGTCAATCAGGCGTTGTTTTTCACCGATCTCCCGCTCGAACTCGCTGCTAACCTGGGTCACTAAAGTGTTCATCTGTTCGTGGAGCAGGGTGTGCAGGCGCTCACGCATTTCACGCTTGACCGCAGGAATTACTTCGTTGATTACCTTCTGACGCAGTTGCTCGCGTAGGCGCCCTTCATTGATGAACGCGAGAATATTGGGGAGGAAGATGATCGCCAGTTCGATGAGGGGGTTGACCACCGAGGTAGTGACTGCCAGAACAGTGGTCAAGCCTTGGTATGTCACACGGGGCAGCGGCTTTCCATGCTCCCAGCCAGTTTCCTGCTTAAGGCGTTCCAGCTCGCGGCCATTGCGCTCAGCCAATGTGCCATTCCAGTGGCCCAGGGTTTCTCCGGTCTTGTGCAGCGTACGGTTGATCCTGTTTGTGATCTGCCCGAGCCAGTTCTGTTCATTGTTGAACTGTCCCATGCTCTGGCCCAGATCGCCCAAGGCTTGAGCAAAATCCGTCACCACGGTGCTACTGAGATGGTCCATCTGGTCCTTGATTGAGCGCGTCATTGAGCCGCGAACGACCTCTGAGACAATTCGCGAAAACGCTTCCTGATTGCCCGCGACGGCCGCACTGACCAGTTCCGACTGCACGCTATCCAGCTCGCGACCCGCGGCACTGAGGCAATATTCCACGGTTCGTTCGAGTTGCTGATCGCGTAAGTCTTCGAGAATGTTGTCGCGCTGGCGCTCGACTTTTCGAATGCCCTGGGCCAGTTCGTTTAGTGCGTGTTGATTTTCGCCCTGGGTTTTTTGCAATGATGCCAGTGCCAGATTAATTTGGTTGAGCAGTGAGTGGGTCAGGTCTTTGAGGCGATCTTCGAACACATCACGGATGATCTGTTCCGGTTGCAGTGAGGCCAGGACTTCGGTCAGACGAGGGGCTGCGTCGAGCCCAACACGCACCAATGGACGGGTATCGGCAAAGTTGATCTTGATCTGTTCATCGACCAGTTCGGCGACGTCCTGCACCTGCTCATCTGAGCGCAGGTTGGTCTTGTTCAGCAGGAACGTGAACGCGCGGCCGTAGGTGTGTAGATCGTCCAATTGGCGCAGCATCGACTGAGTGATATTGCCATCCTCAACGCTGGTGACCACGATGAAGTGCACACCACGGGGCAGGTAATAGGCGATGGCTTTGTTGTGATTGGACAGCGAAGAGCCGAAGCCCGGCATATCGACCAGAACCAGTGAGGGCGAGGCCTTGAGACGTGGGTTGTCCAGGTACAACTGAAGGTGCGTGAATTCGTGGGCACGCGCCTTGAGGGTGGCCAGCGCCGTGACGTCCATGCGTTCAGCACTGCCGTCCAGGCGCATGGCCAATAGGTGCGGGTCACTGCTGTAGCGCAACTCTGTGGCCAATTCTGTTTCAGGTGTCAGGCCAACACTGAGGATAGTTTCACCCAGAAAAGTATTCAGCAAACTGCTTTTGCCGGCGCTGAAGGCACCAATAACGGGAACAAGCAGTTCGGTATGCTCGATATCGTTCTGCAGTCGCGTTACCTCATCGGACTGGAGAGCGGTATCTGCAATAACAGGAAAAATGGCGTTCAGGTAATTGAGGTAGGTGCGTTGAGTGTCCAACATCGCAGTACGAATCCTTGCGTCTAATTATGAAAATGTGTTCGTTGACTACTGCCCAAGGCGCTTCACAACTCGAGCGCTCGCCATTCGTAACCGTTGTATTTCTCCCAGACACCGCCGCTCTCGAAGTGCAGGTACACCCGCCACTCATCCGCGTTGACCTGAATTTCTCCGCCAATGCGTGCACAGTCGCCGAATGCTGCGCGCAGAAAAACCTCCAGTTGCTGAAAAAAAGCATCTGGTAAGTGGGCGCTGCCAGCGATGTAGCAGGAAGAACCGTTGGTGAAAATGCTGCAGGGTTGAACGCTTGACCACAGGGTGGCAGTGGCCTGCTCAGGATGCTTCTGGCTCCAGTCCACTGCGAACCGGTGAAGCAAAACATGCCAGTTCCCGTCAGCGTACTCGCCTTCGATCCCCCACATGTCGATGGCCAGGAACATGGTTGGATGTCGCGAGCGTTTTTGTGATGGGTAGAAGGACTCAGGCATGAACGTATCTCTCGCTAATTTGTATGGAGAACAGGCGAGTGAGGATCGAGCCTGCCGACGACATCTTGTGTCGTGTCCGGTATCAGGGTGCAGGGCATGTAATGTGCCGAACTGTCGCTGATATGAGCAGGGTGGATGTCCGTTTTGACGGTGCAGGTATGAGAGGGGTATCAATCAACGCAGGGGCAGACATGGGCAACTTCCTTGTGCGCGCAGACGGTTATGCTATGAAGGGATGGGCATTGCAAGCCGTCCCAAGGCAGATATGGACGCAATTGTGGCATTTTGCTACTGTTCTTGGCCATGCGTAAATTTGCGCGCTCGCCCGTCATCCGGAAGTGAGCTCCAGTTCACACTTCCCCCTCTATCCTCGCTGGCATTTAGCGGACCCTGCACGAAAGTGCCTCGTGTTCTCGACTACGCCGACAGTACACCGACCAAACCGCTAAGGAAGCCTCTTGATGAGCATGATGTGGGGGCTTTTGGGCCCCGAGCAATTGGGGGGCGAGAGACGAACCCGTACCTTGGACCTTGGTGCTGCTGTGCGTGAGTACAATGAGCGTGCGGTACCGGGCATGGGCGGGGTGTGGTACGCCAAACAGCTGCTGCTGGCGATGCTGGGCATTGCACTTGCTCAAAAGTTGCGCGAGCGCCAGATCAATGTGTCGAACATTACGGTTGCCAATGCTATTGAAGCCTTGGGTTGTTACTTCGCCCTCAAGCACAACCAGGGCCAAGGTGATTCCCGCGTGCGGGGTTCGGAAAAGCTGCGCGGCAAGGCCGATTTTGATTTCCAGGCGCTGTGCAAACCTGGCTTTTATGTCAGCCAGCCAATGCGCATGGGCACTGGCCAGGCGTTGTTGACCTTGGGTTTGGTACGTGCCCAGGGAGAGCGATTCAATGCCTTTATGTGCACGGCGTTTGGTTATGAGTTTATTAACGCCTGCTGTGGGGATGACGGCGCGCAGTTGGAACTCTTATTGCAATGGGCGCAAAAGGGCCGTTCGGTCAATCAATTGAAAGCTCCCACTGCGGCAGTGCTTTCACCCTTGCAGCTATTACCTGCCCAAGCGCGAGCATTGTTGTCGCGTCGCCTCAATACCGACCTCGCGTCTGCCCGTGGTGGGTTGCAGCGCGCTGCCATACGCCGCTGGGTGCAGGCCCGTTGCGCTCATCCTACTGTGTTTGATTGGAGTGCTCGGCCCAATGAGATTGACGCCGAGCACTGGAACGACTTGCACTACGGGGCGCTGTTCTTTCAGGTTCAGGATGCTGCCTACCAGGTGCTGGATGGTTTGGAGCAGTACATGGCGGCATCGAGTCGACCGCAGTTTCGGTTAGGGGAGAGCATCCCCGAGCTGATCTCAACCCGTATCGGGCATTTGCGCGAGTTGGCCCGCCTGTTTCTGGATAACCCCTTGGCGCAGCGAACCGATGCGGTCGCCGCGCGCTTTTGCCATGAGTGCAGTGCATCTGAGGCGTCCCATGTGCTGGCCAGCCTGGTAAACCGAGACGGTCGGGTGCTGCGCTTGCAGGGCACGCAGGTGCTGCCCGGCAGTGCTTTCCTGTTTCAGGTGTTGGCGGTCACCGATCAACCTGCTGGCGAGCCTCAAGGTCAGGTCGTCGAGGGTGCGTTACCGGCCTGGATTTCTCCGCGTGTGGAACGCCTATATCAGTTGGATCTGGACTTGCAAGGTCAATTGGGCATCTGGCTCGCACAGCCCCCAGCCGCTGCAGTGGCCGAGGTGAGTCTATGAGTCAGGTTCCGGCATCACTGGCTCAGCACTTCGAAACGCCAGACGGTTTTACCGGCCATTTCGGCTGGTTGTGTGGCTTCTCGGCTGACGATAGCTTTCTCAACGATGCCCTTGAACGCTTCACTCACCGACAAGCCAACCAGCACGCCTACACTGGGGATACCTCACTGGCGTTATTACTGGATCCACGTGCGCCCCAAATCACTCCCATCGAAGTCCCCGGGCTGTTGCATTTACCTTGGGCGAAAGCTGCTTTGCCGTTCAACTTGATGCACGCCAAGGTGGCAGTGCTGACTTACCGCAGCACCGCCCGGAGTGACGTCTGGAGTGTGCGTTTGCTGGTCTGCACCGGTAATTGGACTCGCCAGACCCTGGAGCACAGTCTTGACCTGGTCTGGCGTCTGGACTTGCACAGTGATGACCTGCGGTCACCTACCGAAACGACGCAGCAGGCGCGCACGGACATCTCTGGTGCCTGGGATTTACTGTCGTGGCTGCGTCAGCAATACGACAATCGTGTACTGCTCGCCAACCCGCTGACGGCAAAAGCCATGACGGAAATGGATACGCTGCTGTTCAAGCAGATCAAATTGAAAGCCTCTGGTTTTAACGCGCGGTTCTTCGATAACCGCACAGCGTCGCTGCTCGCCCAATTGCCCGCAAAGGTGGTGAGCGCGTCGGGGCGAGGGGTTGCGCGTAACTACCTGGCCATGGGATCGGGATTTTACGAGTCCTCATTGCTCGAAAAAACACCGTCGGTGCCGTTGCAGATTGTCCGCGGCTTGCGTGGTGAAGGGGGAGGGCCGCGGCTGTTGACGATGTCCAGCGATGTCAATCTGTTCGTCAACGAAGGCGGCTGTCAGGGTGTTGTTGAGGCATTGGCGATGTTGACTGCGGCCGACATCAGCGTGCGGCCAGCGGCTCAGCCGGGGTATTTTTCCCACGCGCAAAAACGTACTTTACATGCCAAGTTTATCTTCAGCGCCAGTGAGACGGGGCACTCGAACAAGACTGCCAATCCCTGGCTGTATCTGGGGTCAGGCAATCTTACCCCGCAGGGTTTTACCCTGAAAATGGGACGTCACCTGGGCAATCTTGAGGCTGGGGTGGTGTTCGCACCGACGCCGTTGAACTGGCACCCGCAACACATGGCCCTCGCTGACCCTGAGTCGATTGGCTATTACCTGCCGATTCAACGGCAACTCACATGCAGGCCTGAAGCGTTGCAAACGGGTGGAGCGCTTGAAGTGGGCAGCGAAGTGTTCAGTGCGGCCCGCGTGGCCTACTTGATGTGGCGGGAAGCGCAGACGTCGGAGCAAGGCTGGTTAAGCAGTGAAGACGGCTTAGAAGTAGATTATGTGGTGCTCGATCCTTCGCGTCAGCCGTGCACTTACGTCGACGGGCAAGGTTTTACATGGTGTGGTCAGCGGCCACGTCAGGTAGTCGTGCGCTGGCAAGCGGAAAACACGGAGCAATTTATGACCGTGCCGGTGCTCGATGGCTTTGGTCGCCTGGCGGCCACGGAACTGCCGAACATCAGCCTGGAGGATGCATGGCGTCAGCTCGAGGGTTTTCCGCAACTGCCCAGTGAGGAGGAGCTGCCCGATGCCTTTGATCACAGCGTGCGTTCAGGTAGCCGGCAGGAGAACTTTGGGCGTGCTCAAGGCACGGCAAGCTATCCAATCCGGCAAATGATGGAGTTAATCGAGGGCATTGCGGCGAAACAGACCGCGCTTGCGCCCATCGATTGGCCTGTCTGGTGTGCGCGTCTGGAGCAGTCGCTCATCCAGGCCAGTGGCTGCGGGTTATTGCAAGCGTTTCTGGCCCTCAAGCTCAACCCGATTCATGCCTTGCGCCAGGCGGCGTTCAGGCCCCACTTCGCGGAAACGCCAGAGCACCTGGCGGGACAGCGCTACGAGGCGGCGTTGAACCATATCGAGGCGCATTGGGCGCCAGATCACTTACACCCCCTGGGAGCCCCAGCATGACGTCTGGAACGTTTAACTGGGCAACGGTTGCGGTTGCACTGCGCGAAAGGGCGTCCCAGCAGCAACAACTCGCCTGTGCCGAGGGTGAGGCGGCCGCCCACCTGAATCCAGGTCAGCGCGCCAGTCTGCATGCGCTAGCCGAGCGTATTGGCGACCACGGCGTGGTGCTGGCTGACGAGGTCGGCATGGGTAAGACCCGTATCGCGGTGGAGTTGATTCGGGCGGTTAACCACGCTGGCGGTCGCGTGGCCGTTGTGGCCCCACCTGGGCTGGGTTATCAGTGGCATGACGAGTTGAAGCGCGGCGGCGTCGATGCCCCGGCGATGCTGCGTGGGCTTTACCGCTACCTTGAAGCCTGGAGTGGTGAAGAAATCACACCAGACAAGCCCTGGTTTGAGGCGCCCACCCTGGTGCTGTCGCAGGCCTTTGCCAATTGGCGCATGGGCGAGCACACCTCGCGCTGGCGTCGAGAGTTGGTGCCGTTAGTCTTGGCGCGCTGGCGCAAGGAAGCAGGATTCAAATACCCCAACGGGTTCCATGCCTCCTGTCCTTATGATTCTTGGGTCGAGCAGGCGGCCGCGAGTATCGTCAAGCACATCAACCAAGATCCTCGGCAACCGGCTTGCACCTGGCTGGCCAACCTCAACAACCAAAATGCTTGGCCGGATCCCAGAAATCAGACGGATTACAGCAGCGGTACCCCGCATCGGGACTGGCTGGAACAGGTGGTCGGGTTTGGCCTGGGGACCTTCGACCTGGTGGTGATTGATGAGGCGCACAAAAGTCGCGGCAGTGACAGCGGCTTGAGCCGATTGCTCGGTAATGTGCTGCAGAGCACGTTGCAGAGCCGTCGTTTATGCATGACCGCAACCCCGGTGGAGCTGGATGTCGAGCAGTGGCGGCAAACCTTCGAGCGGCTTGGCCTCGACGAGCCGGTGCGTGATCGCCTGCAACCGGTGATCAATGACTTTGCCCAGGCCATTCGTCATCTGCGCGCCCATTGGCGTTCCAGTGACACTGCCCGTCAGCACTATCAGGTGACTGCCAGTGCCTTTCAATCGGCGCTGAGCCCCTACCTGTTGCGTCGGGACAAGCGTGAAGATGTGGATGTCGCGCGCTTCACCGAGCTGACTCAGGGCAAAAATTATCGCAACACAGATAGCGCGGTCAGTGTGGATGTAGGCACTCTGAGCCTACCTTGGCGCCAGGCCGTGTGCGCGACAGAAGCTCTCTCGGTGACCGCGCGGCTGGACGAAAACGTAACCGCCAAACGCTTGCGGTTGACCTTGGCCAACGGGCACGGCATTGCTGACTTGTTAGCGCAGATCAACGAGCCGGAGGATTCTTCGGTGTTGGCGGTTGACGAGCAAACCAGTACTGTCGATAACAAGCGCCAACAACGCGTGCAATGGTGGTTGCAGACGGCTGCTCACGCGTTTCAGACACCTCACCATTTGTTTGAACACCCGGCAATCCTGGCCACAATCGCGGCCATCGAAGCGGCGCACGGGCAAGATGAAAAGGTCCTGGTGTTCGGCCGTTTCACCGCGCCCATGCGTGCCCTGGTCCGTTTGCTGAACGCGCGGGAGATGTTGCGCAGTCTGCAGGCGGGTCGATACTGGCCGCAGAGTGTCATTCAAACCCGTGACGAAGACTCCGATGAGCATTCGCAATGGGCTGCCGTGCGGGTTGCGCACCGTCAGTTGCAAAGTCCGCTGGCTCTGAGCCGCATCCCTGAACTTCTGGCCACTCAATACAACAGCCACAGTGCCCGTCGTGAGCAATTTCGCCGACACTTGCTCGACTGGCTGCAAACAGGGCTGCCTCATGACGATCCGCTCCCGCGGGCGATGCTCAAACACCTTGAGGCGGCGCAGCGTACCCGGGAGGTGGCAGAGGCAGTCGAGAAGCATCCTGTCGCGCTGTTTGCCCGGGCGATTCTCGACCTCACTGGCGAGGATGTCGAGCACCTGACTGCCGAGCACACCTGCACGGCTTTTTGCCAACTGCTGAGCGCTGCCAGCGACCAGCGTACGGACGACGACCCCGAGGCTGCGGATAACCAGGAAACTGCATTGCAATGGGAGTTGCTGCTGGCCCGCCTGCAAGCTGAGTCGGGCCATCAGGAAGGGGGGTTCGCTCGCTTGATGTATGGCGGCACTGAACAATCCACTCGGCGTTTGCTGCAACTGGCCTTTAATCGCAGCAAAAGCTTTCCCCGTGTGCTTGTGGCCCAATCCACAGTTGGTCGTGAGGGGCTTAACCTGCATTTGGCCTGCAAGACCGTCATTCTCATGCACCCTGAGTGGAACCCTGGGGTGGTCGAGCAACAGATAGGTCGCGTAGATCGCGTGGGCAGTCAATGGAGTCGCCAGCTTGACGATGCACTGAAACAAGACCGTCCGCCCGCACAGCTACCGCAGATTGATGTGCACCCGGTGATCTTTCGAGGGACTTATGACGAGTATAACTGGCAGGTCTTGCTGGATCGTTGGGATGACTTGCGCGCTCAATTACATGGTGAAGTGATCCCGGCCAGGGAGGCAGACGGCGATGTGGCATATGAGCAACTTTTGGCGGAGCTGAAGGCCGGCGCACCGTGTTTTTCGCCGCTGGGAAGAAGTGCTTGAAGCAATCTCCCCCTCTGGGCTGATCAGGGGGAGCCGCTTTTTAATGGCACTGGGTGTTTCCTCGCATCACGGCCAACCGGCGATCAAGGGGCGCCGTGATGGTGAAGTGTCAGGGGCCTGGTAGGTGATCAGGGCGCTCTTTTCGGGCGTCCTAAGCCACAACCGGATAGCAAGCATCCCCCCAGAGAGTTTCGGGGTTATCCAGCATCAGCAAAATAATCACCGGCACCAGCTTGCCGAGGAGGTTCGAGCAGTCGCGCAACTGATCTCGATTCACGCTGCTATTCCAGGTTGCGCCCCCATGCATTACCTGGTTGCGCAGTGTATAGATTCGATTGAACAGAACGCCGAGTACGGCGGGGGTGTTGCGGTTGGCCAAGGCTTGTTGTGCTGCCCGCCGACCGCTGGCGAAGCGCTCTTTCCACTGTTGCTCACTGATCTTGCCGTTCTGGTGATCCCAGAAACTCTGGAATACGAAGGGGTTATCCAGTAAGGCGCGAATGCTACCGGAGAACTCGGACCAGACCAGGTTTTCGATCAGAGTTGCAGTGTCGAGTGCACACAGCTTATCCAGGAACGCTTTGAATGTGGTTTGCTCGGAAAGCCGGTACTGCTCGTCGATATCGGTGGCGTAGGCCGAGTTAAAGGCAATCCAGAGAAAGACAAAGCGTCCGTCGACATCGTCTGCCTGTTCGGCCCGATTGAGCCAGCTCAGCGCTCGATGGACACGCAAGGTGAGATTAGGGTGATGGCTTTCTCGTTCCTGACGATGACGAGTCTTCAGAGCTTGATGGTCCATGGGGGCCGATCCTTGATGTCATGGGCGATGGGTAAACCGGTATGAAGTGTCTTAAAGCTTTACATATATTTGAGCCAGGCTTGGCGTTGGCAGAAGAGTGTTTATCCGGGAGCCCATAACCTGCGCTATTTGTTTACCTGTACAGACAAACAACATGGACGGGGCCAGTGCATTTGCTTAGGGTATGGCCATTCGACATTACCTGCAAGGCAGCCTGCATGACGCGTACACAGTTCTTGGCACAACCAGAAGTTGGGGCTTTCCTCAATTGGCTGGCAGCGAACTTACCGACGTTGACTTTCACCTTACGTTTTAAATCGAGCAAATTTGTGCCGGGCGGTTTAATGGCTGATGTCCAGGGGATCGAGCAGGTGCTAGAGCATTACCGTTGGAAGGCAACTTGGCAGGATGCCAACCAAAGCCCAGTGGATTCACAAACCTGGGCTGACACGCAACGCTCTCTTGGGCAACTGCGTGAGTGGCTGACGAGCGCGGTCAACCAAGGGGATGAAACACAAGCGCTGCAGGCGTGCTTGCAGATTCTTCGCTGGGGGGGCGTGCGAGGCGCCATTCCGTTTTTGCACCGGTTGGCTGCGCAAGGTGAGTTGTCCAGCTACCTGAAAAAGATGGCAGGCCTGATGTCGCTTGACGGTAGCAGTGATCTGAATGAACTGGATGCAAGCAGTGTCGAGCGTTTCGATGCCGGTCTTACCAAGGTTCATGCCTTGCTTGATGCATCGGGGTCACCCATCTATGACAGTCGCGTTGGCGCGGCGATTGGCATGCTGTATTCGCTGTTTCGCCAGCAATGGGCGGGGGGCGGCAAACCCTTGCTGGCGTTCCCGTCCGGAGCCGCTCGCGGCAGCCAGATCCGCAACCCCGGGGCGTTTGTGAACGGGCTGGCTGCGCCACAGTTTTCTTCAATCAGTTATGAGTCATGGGCCCGCTGGCAAGTGCGATTGGGGTGGATAATCCAAGCCTTGCTTCAGCGCACAGACTGGTTCGCCGGCCAAGGTGCGTTGCCTGCACGGTGCCACGCGTTTGAGGCCTGCCTGTTTATGCTTGGGTATGACCTGCAGTGCTTTGGAGTGCCGCGGGCGGCAGATTCGGAGGCTGCAGGGGCAGCGAATGATGCGAAGAGCCGCGAGCGTGCGGGCACTGGATGGGTGCCGACCGGGCATCCGTTCAGTCAGGTTCTTCAGGATTATCTGACTTTTCGTCTCAGCGGCGCGCTCGACAGTAAAGCCAACTTCGTTGCCTGGCAGGTAGCCAATCCACGCAATGAGCAACCGCCAACCCGCGCGACTGCGATGGGCTACTGCTTTGCGTTTTCCATTCAGGAGTTCGATCTGTTCGAACGGCCACTGGCAGCGCTTGAGCAAATCGTCAGAGGTGGCCAGGATGGATTGCGTGCGGCATTGGCTACACCGACATTGGAGCCATTCACCCTGGGTGATGAGCGTGTACACGTGTGTCTGGTGGATGTATTGATCACGGGTAACGCGTATTTACGAGCGAAGACCGATCAGGCACGCGTTGCTTACGTCCTTAGCGCCGGATATGCGGGTACCGAGAACGCGGCAAGAACACTGCTGGCGGTGGGGCGCAACGTGGGCAAACACTTTGGCTTGCTTGATGCCCAACACTTGCCAACGACCTTGTTTGAGCAGTTTTTCTGCGGATGTGCGGTCGACGCCTGATACACGCACGATACTCAATCAGCATGAAGCGTTCCTGGACGTTTCGCCGAACAGGAACCGACCATGCAAGCGCGCAACGGAACTCAGTTGTACTCTGCTTCAGATATCTGCAATTTTCTTGAGTGCCAGCACCTGACGGCGCTAGACCTTCAGCACCTTGTGATGCCTATGGAGAAGGCGGCAGCAAGCGACCAGAACCGTCTGATCCAGGACAAAGGCCTGGCCCATGAGGCGGCCTTTTTCGAGGAGCTCAAACGCAAATATGCCGACGTGGTTGACATTGCTGAAGGCAATCCGAGTGTTGCCCGTCGTGTGGCGCTGACCATTGAGGCCATGAAAGCTGGCGCCGAGGTTATCTTCCAAGCGTCGTTTCAGGAAGGCGCGTTTATTGGTCATGCCGACTTCCTGCGTAAATTGCCACGGGCGTCGGCGCTGGGCGACCACAGCTATGAGGTGATCGACACCAAACTGGCGAAAACAGCCAAGGCCAAGTTTCTGGTGCAGGTGGCGTTTTATTCGCGAATGTTGACCTCGATCCAGGGCGTACAACCCCAGTATATGTACGTCGTGCTCGGTGATGCTGCGCGTACAGAACAGGCGTTTCGCGTCGCCGACTACGCCGATTATCTGGAGCATGTGTTGCAGCGCTTTGACGGGTTCGTGAACGGCGCCGAGCGACCGCCTACCTACCCGCAGCCGTGCGGGCATTGTGGTTTCTGTGCCTGGCGTGATCGCTGCGACGATCAACGACAGCATGACGACCACCTTTCGGCGGTAGCGGGTATCAGCCGTTCGCAAATCCAGAAATTACAGGGTGCTGGTGTCACCACATTGCACCAGTTGGCGGAGAGCACTGACGACCTGCGTATTCCAAAACTGCAGACCGAATCATTGAGCAAGCTGCGGCATCAGGCGCGTTTGCAGTTTCAGGGCCGTTCTAGTGAGGCCCCGCTGTTCGAGCTACTTCCCATGTTGAGTGAGCGACGTGGCTTTTATCGGATGCCCTATGCCGTGGAGGGCGACCTGTTCTTCGATATGGAGGGCAATCCGCTGGAAGAGGGTGGCCTGGAATACCTCTTCGGCCTGTACATTGACGAGGGCGGGCAACAAATCTTCAAACCCTTTTGGGCGCATACCCGAGATGAAGAAAAGCTCGCCTTCGAGCAGTTTGTTGACTGGGTAATCGGCCATTTAAAACGTTACCCCGACGCGCATATTTACCATTACGCCAGTTATGAAGAAACCGCTATCAAGCGCCTGATGAGTCAACACGGGACGCGTGAAGCGCAAGTGGACTGGTTGCTGCGCAACGGCAAACTGATCGACTTGTACAAGGTCGTGCGCGAAGCTATCCGGGTATCTGAGCCCAGCTACTCGATTAAAAATATCGAGCATTTTTACATGGGCAAGCGCGACGGCGACGTGACCAATGCCGGCGCGAGTATCGTGTTTTATGAGCGCTGGAAAGAGACTGGCGAGTCGGCATTGCTTGAGAAAATCGAGCGTTATAACGAAGACGATGTGCTCTCCACTTACCTGTTGCGTAACTGGCTGCTGGCAATCAAACCGTCAAATACGGGCGTTTTTGTTGGGCCTGAGCCCGCGAGCGAAAAATCCGTCGCCGAGCAAACAGACTTGGAAATTCGCCTGGAGCACTATCGCCATCGTTTACTTGGCGAGCCACCCGTCGAGGACCCAGTTCGCCTGCTGACTTTCCAACTGCTCGATTTCCACCGTCGTGCCGACAAGCCGACTTGGTGGCAGATGTTCAGCCGCCAGGACATGACCACCGAGGAGCTGCTGGAAGACATAGAAAGCCTTGCAGGGTTGCAGCGCACGGAAACACCGCGTGAGCCGATCAGTCGGTCATTTTTGTTTGAGTACCGCTTCGAACCGCAAGAGACCAAATTACGTACAGGCTCCAAGGGCTTGGTCGCCGAGACTCAGGACAACATTGAGTTGTATCGTCTGGATCATGAGCAGGGCTTGGCGACGTTCAAGGCCACCGAGAAAAAGGCGCCGCCGGCCTTTTTCGATATGATTCCCGGCCGGCCTATCCCGACAGATTCGTTGCGCGAGGCGCTGTTTCGCTATGCCGACAGCGTGCTGGCTGGCGAGCAGCGTTTTCAGGCGGTGACAGACTTCCTGCATCGACGCGGTCCACGGGTGAGCGGTATCGAGCCGGGCACGCCCCTGCTGGCCCCGAACCTGGTGCCGTTGGACGCGATCAAGCAGGTGGTACGCAACCTTGAGAGCAGCGTGCTGTTTATTCAGGGGCCACCGGGTACCGGCAAAACCTACACCGGCTCGCACGTCATTGTCGATTTGCTCAAGGCGGGCAAACGTATCGGTGTAACCTCCAATTCGCACCACGCTATTAATAACCTGCTGGCGGCGGTTGAAGCACGTGCGCAAGAAGACGGACTCACCTTCACTGGTCTGAAAAAATCTTCGGACGGGGATGGCAATGAGTTCAATGGCCGCTGTATTCACTCCATCGAGGACAAAAAAGCCTTTCTCACGGCCTGGAGCCCCTCGATTGACTTGACCGCCGGTACCGTCTGGATACTGGCCGACGAGACGTTTACCGAGCAGCTGGATTACCTGTTCATCGATGAGGCCGGACAAGTGAGCGTGGCGAATCTGGTGGCGATGGGCATGGCTGCACGCAACATCGTTCTGATGGGCGACCAGATGCAATTGTCGCAGCCAGTGCAAGGCGTGCACCCGGGCCGCTCTGGCGATTCCATACTCGACTATCTACTGGATGGCACGCCCACCATCGCGTCTGATCGTGGGGTGTTCTTGGCGCAAACCTGGCGGATGCACCCGCACGTATGTTCGTTTATTTCGCATGCCGTGTACGAAGGGCAACTGTCTTCAGCGCCAGGTACCGATCGCCGGGTATTGTCACTTGATGGGCAACGACCGGAGGTGCCGAACAGTGGGCTGATGTTTTGCCCTGTGAAGCACGATGGCAATAGTCAGAGCTCGGATGAAGAGGCGGCACAGGTCCAGGCACTTTATGCGTATTTTTCGCGGCAGCGGTTTATCGATAGCGACGGTGAGGAACAGGCGATCGGTGTTGATAATATCCTGGTGGTGGCGCCTTATAACTTGCAGGTACAAGTGCTCAAACAAGTTTTGCCCTCAGGCGCGCGGGTGGGAACAGTGGATAAATTCCAAGGGCAGGAAGCGGAAATTGTTATCGTATCGATGGCGACTTCCAATGAAAATTACCTTCCGCGTGACATTGGCTTTCTGTACTCGAAAAACCGTTTGAACGTGGCCGTCAGTCGCGCCAAATCCCTGGCGTGTATCGTCGCCAGCCCGGACCTGACCGCTGTGCGCTGCATCACGCCCCATGACATGAGTCTGGTCAATGGTCTGTGCATGGCGGTCAGATACGGCGCGACCCATCACCATGCTTGATCGACACGATGATTGGGCCAAGCTTGGTCTCAGCGACTGGCACCGCTGTGTATTGCTCGAAGGTACGCCGCCTTTCAATCCGCTGGGATTGAATCAGCGTGATCTGATTGGCAACACGCCGCTTGACCTAGCCTATTGTCTGAACCGAAGCAGCCTGATAGACACGCTGGAGTCTCTGGGTGCGCAAGGCAAGCGGCAGCCACTGGACTGGGTCGGGCGGGGAAGCTTGATGCCCTACGATAAGTACATTCATTTGCCTGCCCGGTATGGCAATGTCAAAACCTTGCAGGCTCGTTACCGATTGGGCGCGAACCTCAATGATCGTGATGGACAGGGCAACACGCCGCTGCATTGGCTGCTGATCAATGGTCACTTGAGGGCCGCCGGGTATTTCATTACCCACTGTGCGATGTATGGCCTTGATCTGAGCGGTAAGAACGGCGAGGGCAATACCGTGCGAAATATTGCCCTGCTCAACAGCCATCATGCGCTGGCGCATCAGTTACTGACGGCTGAAACCGACAACTACCTCCGTGCGCTACGTCTTTGGCAGGAGATGGGCCTCAATCATGCATAAGCCATGGCCTCAGTTCCTTGATGTTGCTGACCACGATCTGCTGGGCCTCTGGGTTGGTGGCCTGGTTTCTCGGGTCGACCTGATAGCGGGCCAATACATACTTCACCAATGCCTTGCGACTGGAGACCACCAGTTTCCCCTCCGTCATGCCAAAGTCGGTTTCGATAATGCATTGTTGCGCGGCGTTTAGGCGGCTATCGGGGGTAAAAATGATCGGTACTTCGGTATTCCAATCTTCATCCAGCTCGCGGGTGTTTTCTGAAGCGTCCAGCAGGTCTGGGTCACCGCGTAGTCGGCTCAACACAAAATCGCGGTACTGACGATTTTTCTCACAGTAAGCGCGCACATGCCAGCGCATCCCGGAGTACACCAGGGTATGCGGGGCAATCAGGCGGATTTCCACGTTTGGGGTGTTAAGCGAAACGTACTCGATTTCTAAGCGCAAACCGTCTCGACAAGCTGCGAGCAAGGGCCGCAGAATTTCAGGCCGAATCGGCCGGTCTGGCACTTCGAGCACCTTGGTATGGGCGTAGGCCAGGGCCAATCCATCGATGTGCGGTGCCCGCTCATTGTTCTGGTAAAGGAGGTGCAGGTAGGCACTGGCGCTGTCATCGATGAATAGTGGTTTGAACTGCTTGCTTGGGACATAGCCCTTGCGTTGCTTGTCATATGTCAAGTTTCGGGGCGCATGTTCATTGATGTAGGTGTTGATGTCCTTGGAGGCTTGCTGGCGGCTAATGCCGAAGCTTTGAATCAAGTGTCCTGTGGTCAGTCGGCCTTCCCACCAGGCGACGGTTTCGATCAAACGATAGCGAAGTGCCAGATCCCAGCGCACTTGTTCGATGGATTGCTTGCGTTTCATACCCGCTCCATGTGTTTGAAAACTTTACCTGTATAAGTCTACATTCTAGACCTGTCGTGATTAATTACATATCGTGCATTTGTTTTCGGAATTAATCAAAGTCACGAAGGACTTGGATATGGGAATGTCGGAGGATTTTCTGACCGTGGTATTGATCATGCTGGTGGCAGTCTTGCTGGTGCTTGTGCAGCAGAGTCTGAGGATAAATGCGCTCTGGCGAATGGTTCAGCAATTCAAAAAAGATGCACGCTGGGTAAAGATTCTGGAAATGGAAAAACGAGAACTGCGTACTGCGCTGCGGGATGAAAAAGAACGCGTTGAGGTGTTGGAAAAAAAGCTGGTGATTTTGCAGGAAATGATCCCGACAGGGGGATAAGAGAAAACCCAGTCTCTGTCGCCGTCAGTTTAAGGACAGACCCAGCAGCGGCCCATTACACCGGGTCTACCTTGGGTCTGAAACGTTGAAGCAAAGCAACACCGCACAGCCCGCGCCCTCCTGGTACCCGAGAGGCTCTGGGGGAGTGGCTGGATCTAATTTTAGACTGATAATTACTGAGGATGCGATGGGCTGGTTTATTATAATTTTTCTTGCTTTGGGATTTTTTGTTGTTGGAATCGCAGGTGTGTTAGCTATTTTAAACAGGGATATTTCATGGCTGGCTAGAGTTTTAAGCAGCTTGACTGGCGCATTTATATTGTGGGGAGTATGGAATGCGGTCGGATGGCTTTTGTTGAATCTCAAGTAGATTGGAAATATACCTGCTTCAGCTAAAGCTGGGACGGAACAGAACACAGTCAATGGCCATCGTGCAGCGCCGGTTCAAAGGCTTACGGCAGAAGAGCGTCAGGCTATTGGGCCGAATCCGGTGAAGCGGGTTGGCTTGCAAGATACCGCTGGGCTTCGGGAGCGGTGTTCATGTTGCGTGATCTGCACCTTTCAAAAAATAATTCGAATTAACTGTACCTATGCAATAGTCTTATTACGAATTGCTGCTAGGTGAACTATTCAGGAAAAGATGCCATGGCTTACGCACCCGAATTACTCACGCTGCTTGAACAAACGCTAGCGCCGACAAGCCATTGTGTCGGCGATATGCTTGATCACGGTATGGGTGACTGGCACGCCGCAGTGCTTCTCGACAACACGAACCATCTGTCGTCGCTCGAGCTGTTAGCATTAAATGCCAGGAATTTTGCAGGGCATACACCACTGGACATCGCTTATTGTTTAAACCGGACTTCCTTCATCGAGCGATTAGAGGCGAACGGCGCAGAGGGGGAGAAGTCAAACCTCGAAGCGAGGGGCGTTGGTCGCTTCATCGAAAATGATAACTACGTCCATCTGCCTGGTAAGCAGGGAAAGCTGAAGACGCTGGAAAAACGATACAGGGAGGGCGGATGTCTTAATTCCCGTGATAAGGGAGGTAATACACCGATCCACTGGTTAGCCGCAAACGGTCACCTCAAGGCAGTTAAGCACTTTTCTGAAAAGCACTTTATGTTCAACGTGGATATTGATGCGAAGAACCATGACGGGAATACTGCGCGCAACTTGGCCGTTCTTGAGGATCATCAAGATATAGCGCAGCAGCTTTTGATCTGGGAGATCGACAATTACATAACCTCGGTGCGAGTCATGTACAAAATGAGTGCAGGCTTGAAGGAAATGTTGCCCAGACGTAAAGATCGTTAGTTTTTTATAGGGCTATTAGCTGAAAAACTCTTGGCTTGATCTGACAGTCACTGGGTGTAGAGGGTGACTGTCAGGTGAAGATAAATCTAGATGGAGCTGGCCAAGTTTTTGGGGTGACAGTGCGAAGGCGTGATGTTGCCATGTTTTAAATTGTAAACGACTAAAGGTAAACGCGTGACTATATGATGATATCCATGCGCGGCCCCAGTCCATCAACCAGTATGGAAATATTGGCCCGTATATCGCAACGCGCTTTATAGGAATCAATGACACCTCTCAGCTCACGATCGATAATGTCCCTTGCTTCCTCTCTTTTTTCGCAGACAGTTTCCGCTGTCAGTGTCACCCGACCGGAAAAAGTGGTTTCGACTGTAGAGAGTTTGACCCAGTCAGGGCTTGCTATATTGGCGATGTCTTTTCTTACTTTGTCAGCTGTTTTGGCTGCGTTATCAGAGCCTTCGATTGGAGAAATCGAATAAGTAAACAGGAAATGGTGTGTTGTCATTTTATTCGCCCTTAGGGTGTAGTGGCATTATGTGTCGCGCGCTGTGCGCGGCTTGTGGTGACAGTATCACTTAAGGTGAAGATAAAAATACTATTCTCTAATTTGGTTATATTTTAAATTGTGTTCAGTTGTTTGAGTGCTAGGTCGGTACTTGGGTTGTGGGGGCATGCACGGTCCAATGAGTCTAGGTATGAAGTTAGGTGTTGGCTTTGATGTTAAAGTGATGCTTGATTTTTACGTGGCGTTACAACTCAGGTGTGCACTAGGGGGGTAAGTGTTGTCGGCAGTTAATTTTGTGATAAAATTTGATGTCTTCTGATTTTATAGTGTGCTCAGCGTGAACGCTCTATGCGGCGACGCCACTACCGCATTTATTATGATGAGTAAGACGGGTTCAAAAGCTTCATTAATAACATTGAGAGTTTCTTTGTTCGGGGGCGTGCTGTGCAAGTCGTGTATGTATACCAGCGGCCAGAGCTGGTCTGGTTTTGTTGTTGCGCACGAGATCACCGAAGGACGAAGTATTCTCTGTGCGGAGTTGGTGCGGCGATTTTTTCTTCTCAATAGAGACTTTTTGACAGCTGAAAAAATCTTTTAGTACTGATCTGCACGTCGATTTGATGGGGAGGGACAGTGATGGGCAGATAAGTGAGATCGGCAGTGATCTTGATGGCGATGCATTGACGCGCTGGTTAACCATTCCTAAGAATCTGTTGGACTTGAACACTATTTAACCAAGGCCACGTCATGAGAGACGATGTGGTGGTGGCATCAGCCCCAATGTCTGACTTTTTTCGCAACACTACCCCACAGCAAAAGCGTGCGGCTTACACCCTCGCTGTTGGTAAGTTGATCGAAAGTCAGATAAGCACTATCGAAAGTGCGGAAGCAATCAAAATGAGCCAAAAGTAGGGCTCCACAATAAATTTGTAACTCAAAGCCCAGCTCCAGCGTTGGGCTTTTTTGCATTCACTGCTTAGGCTGCGAACCATCGCGAGTGGCTCATCCCGCTTGACGAAGTACTTAACGTGCGTACGGCTCATGTCTATCTTCGCCACTATCAATGGTCCTTGGCGGGGGGATGCGCTTTCACTTTCTTCAATGTATCGACATACTGATGGCCAAAAGCCATTTCTGTAGTATAAGGGTGAAGTAGGTAATCCCTCCCACGTCTAAATCATTAAGGAACGATGTGATCGATTCAGTAGTTTCAATATCCGAGCAAGCTTTTTTCAGCATTGTCACGTCTGCGCTGGAAGCCTACAAACTGGAGCACGTCTTGAACGGCGGCGACTCGGCTGCGCGCGTCGAAACATTCGGGCACCTGTGGGGGTACTATCAGCCATTAATCGGTAGAGACATGATCTACAGGGTGGTACTGGCAGACACATCCACCGCGGTTGAAAGAGACCAGAGCTCGGTTGCTTTTACCGATGAAGCGCAAGAGTTGAAACAAGGCTTTATCGACACGTTTTTCCCCGAAGTCTGCTACTTGGGTGACTATCACAGTCACCCATACAGCTACGAAGACGATGAAATTAAAACCGAGCTCGAGCTTGAACGCCGTCATCTCTATCGATTTTCTGAAGGGGATTTCCGTTCGGTTAAATCTTTGCAGGATAAGTCGCTGGACTACCGAGTTGGCCTGGTGGCCACTGTATTTGAGCGTGAGCGGAAAGTGAATCGATCACTGAAGAGGCTGGACGGCGAAAGTTGTATCAGATTTCAGTACCTGAGCATGACCATCTGGCTGAAGGCCTATGTCTGGACCTCGGATGATAACTATAACTATCGTCGCAAGGCGGACAAAATGGTGCGCTTGGTGTGCCCGAGTCTGAATTTGTTAAATTCGTAACGCAGTATCGGGTTGGGCTGACAGTTTGGTAGCGCTGATGTGTGAGCTTCGAATGAGGGTTTGATTAACGAATCCGCTCGCTCAACGATTGGTAACTGGCTGGCGGAGCAGGGTGGGGACTGGTTTTTCCTCGTCATCAGCATTCGCGAGTGCAAAAGCTTTTTTCTGGCTGAGCCCTTGATCAGCCAACAATAGTTGAGCCAATTGCTGTTGACCGACTGGCAGGCTCGAATGGCTGTGCTTGAGCGTTCGCTGTTACGCAAGGAACTGTTGACGTTGGGATTGGCCCGCAACTGAATTGAATTCTTCACAAGATTTTTTGTTCGGGCACCTGTTGCGTATGCTCCATACCCTTTGGAAAGATGATGGATTCCAGCTGGGTGCCCAGACGCGCCCAGGCTTCCGCCTTCTCACGCGCATAGTCATGATGCAAATAGTGACGACGCACTCGGCTCCCGGCCAGCACGTGGTTCTGGCAACGGTCGATCACATCCAGGTTGACGCCCAAGGCTTGCATCATCGTCGCACCGGTGCGGCGCAGGTCATGGGGTGTCCACGCGCCATTGGTACCGTTGGCTAAAACCAGGCTGTTGTCATGGCGGCGCCTAGAAAGGGGCTTGCGCTTCTTAAACATTTCCTGGCGATCCCCACCTGCTTGCTGACGGTTTTCGAGAAGACCGGGCCTGTGCCGTCTTTATCCGGAAAGCACCAAGGGGTAGTCCCTGTCAGCTAGTAGAGCACTTGAAAGTAATGCAGTGAAGAAGGCGAGAGGAATATGTGGTGGTCCTGCTTCTTGCCACGCCGGCCTTTGACATTCTTGGCCGGGATAAACCACTCGCCACTGTCTAGGTTCACATGGCGCCACTCGGCGGTGAGCAGTTCGCCTATCCGACACAAGGTGCCCAGGCAGATCCAGAGCGTCAGTTCGGTTTCCTTCTTGAGCGGACGTATACCGCCGTACTTCTGCCCAGCCGGGAGCGCGCTGTAAACATCCGCCATGCCTGTGCATTTCTGATGCAGTTCGCGTAATTCATCGTGCGACAGAATGCGGCTGCGTTCCTCCTCGTACGTTTCGGGCAGCAGCAGGTCGATGTCGATCAGGTGGGCAGGGTTGCCATCAATGAGCAGTGCGCGCCACGGTTGACGTTTTTCAGCCCAGGACAACATTTGGGTGATATCGGCAAAGAGGCTGATCGCCCGTCTGGGGGCATTGCGCGCAATGACTTTGCGCAGAATGGTTCTAAGGTCGTGCTCGGTGACATCATTCAACGGTTTGTTAGCCAGTGGCGGTAACACATCTTTGCTGAAGCTGCGGCGCAATTCAGCATTGGCGTTATTACGTGCCACGCCATCACGTAGCCAGGTCTCGAACAGCTCGCCCAAGGTCAGGCAGTCCGTGTCAGCTAGACTCTCGGTGGCTACAACTTCAACCACCTTTGCGTGCGCTTGTATTTTCACGGCTCGCTTCTGAGCGCAAGGGTTGATGCCCTGTTTCAACTGCTGTTTTGCCGAGTCGCGAGCATCGCGAATGTGCAGCAGCCTTGTGCGTGGCCATGTACCGCAGGCGAAGTCCTTGTATTTACCCTCCCACTTGAAGCGGTAGTGGAACTGAACGGAGAGCCCTTGCTTGTGCATAAGGACTTTGCCAATCAGATTGCCATCTTCTCGAAGCGTCCTGCCATGGTCGGTGCTGCTGAGCGCTTCGAGCTCTTTGATCGTGATTTTCACCATTGAAAATACCCCCCACTAAACCCCCCACCAGATACCGGGATTAGGTGGGAAAGCATGGGACGTGCTGCACGTCAGATGATCACCTAAGCCACTGTTTTTAAAGCATAGATCGTGATGGTTAGGGTCAGGACGTTTCCCGACGAATCGCTCAAAACGCGATGGGGTGCTAGGGGTCGAGTGTTCGAATCACTCCGTCCCGACCATCTTTTTCAATGACTTGGCCCAACCTAATCCGTTGGGCTTTTTCATGCCTAAGAAAGGCCCCTACTTGGACCCCTACCAGCAGGAAACTTGTGCCTGTTATTGCTCGCGGCAATCAGGGCTTGAAGTTTGAGTTTGTGCCCAGGCGAGCATTGCTGCCCAGCACATACCAGCAGTCCTCGTCGTTTATCTGCCATCTTTTGCAAAGCAGAGCCCGTGCCGGGTGATCGCGAGAAGGTGGTCAGTTGGAAGGTATGCCCAGCGGTGTAACAGCAGGACGGGAGACAGGCACAACAGGGACGTGGTAGGTATCGAAATGGCTAGGACCTAGGACATAAGCCTGCGTGCTGCTTGGCTGACAGGTAATCTGCAAAGCCTGCGTTAGCCTGTGCAAAGCGTCTTAGGGTTTGCCAGATGATCTTTGCCCGTTCGATTCTCAACGTCTTGTTGCGCAATACCCTACGGCCACCCAGGCGGTCACCTGGGCCAACACCACCGCAATACCAACCAGCACAATCAACAGGCGAGCAGCAGATCCTGACGCTTTATCGTTGCTCATCGCCTCATCGCCGAGCGGACAAGCGTAATGGCTTGTGGTGTGTCCGTCGTCGTGCCGCCGCCATGCCTTAAACCCATGCAGTCCAGTCCCGGCGCTGATACTTCGAGTTAACTGTTGCCGAGTGCGCGCTTGTGCATTTCGGGCTCTCGATATTCGCGTTTGGGTGACAGCATGCGAGATGGCGCATGAGCAC
>Ga0302347_1000568_pt1 | contig 56499 bp, 48 predicted proteins | sample PhyWR1_FD_202178 | JGI IMG/M metagenome (GOLD analysis project Ga0302347, IMG submission 202178) | Leaf surface microbial communities from wheat plants in UC Gill Tract Community Farm, Albany, California, United States - DLSL W.R1 (v2)... | ecosystem: Host-associated > Plants > Phyllosphere >... | reverse complement strand
GTGACGACGTATTTTTCGCTCATGTGTAGTGCCCCGGCCGCTCAGTCACGGCTTAAAGATAGGTAAAGAATTTTTGGTTGCGCGAGATTATAGATATCTGGCGGCCTAAAAACCAGTGCCACAGCTTATCTACAACAGTTTTTCCTATCATTCAATCCACACAGGACAGAATAAAATGATATTCTCGACCTATCGCGTAAGTACTGCTTACAGTGAAAATAAACCGGATGATACCCTTTCCGGTCTGCTAAAAAATTGAATCCTGGGAGAGCCAACGTGTCTGAATTGTCTCAATTATCTCCGCAGCCACTGTGGGATATTTTTGCCAAAATTTGTTCTATTCCGCATCCTTCTTACCATGAAGAACAGCTGGCAGAACACATCCTATCCTGGGCCAAAGAAAAAGGTCTTTATACTGACCGGGATGCAGTCGGTAATATTTTGCTGCGTAAACCCGCAACGCCGGGTATGGAGAATCGTAAAACTGTGGTGCTGCAAGCACACCTGGATATGGTTCCGCAGAAAAATAACGATACCCTGCACGACTTTACCAAAGACCCTATCCAGCCTTATATCGATGGCGAATGGGTAAAAGCGCGCGGCACGACACTGGGTGCAGACAACGGAATCGGTATGTCTTCCGCTCTGGCTGTACTGGCTGACGACAGCGTTGAACACGGCCCGCTGGAAGTTCTGCTCACTATGACCGAAGAAGCCGGGATGGATGGCGCATTTGGTTTACAGGCTGACTGGTTAAAAGCCGATATCATGATCAACACCGACTCAGAAGAAGAAGGTGAGATTTATATGGGCTGCGCCGGGGGCATTGATGTTATCACTACCCTACCTGTGGCCCGAGAAGCCGTTCCGGCTGCTTTTGAAACCTTTAAATTGACCATCAAAGGTCTGAAAGGTGGACACTCAGGCTGCGATATTCATGTGGGTCTGGGTAATGCAAACAAACTACTGGGTCGTTTCTTATTCACCCATGCTGCAGCACTGGATGCGCGTTTAATTGCCCTGAGTGGCGGTACACTGCGTAATGCTATCCCACGTGAAGCCTTTGCAACTCTGGCGATACCTCAAGAGCAAGCTGCGACACTGAAAACGCTGGCAAGTAACTATCTCGCAACGCTTCAAAATGAACTGTCAGCCGTTGAAAAGAACCTGACAGTGCTGCTGGAGCCTGTCAGTGCTGACCAGCCTGCGCTGACATCTGCCAGTCGTGATACTTTTATCCGCCTGTTAAATGCCACGCCAAATGGTGTAATACGAAATTCTGATGCCGTAAAAGGCGTTGTCGAAACCTCCCTGAATCTGGGTATTGTCAACTTACATGAAGATAATGCCGAAATTATCTGCCTGATCCGCTCCCTGATTGATTCAGGTAAAGATTATGTCGTTGCTATGCTTGAATCACTGGGCCAGCTGGCTGGCGCTCATGTTGCAGCGAAGGGGAGTTATCCTGGCTGGCAGCCGGACGCAGACTCGCAAGTCATGCATTTGGTCCGTGAGACTTATCAAAAACTGTTCAATAAAACACCCAATATTATGGTGATTCACGCCGGACTGGAGTGTGGCTTATTTAAGAAACCTTATCCTGATATGGATATGGTCTCTATTGGCCCGACTATCACCGGCCCTCACTCCCCTGATGAGCAAGTGCATATTGAAAGCGTTGGCCATTACTGGACGTTACTGACAGCACTGCTGAAAGCGATCCCAGTAAAATAATACGTTCTTTCCTGAAGACTTCTCACGGGTTACTGTGGGGAGTCTTTCTATAGCCCGAGCACTAATTGCCGCTCCAGCTGCGGGTCAAGTAAGCTTACCTGTAAGCCAATCAATCGAACGCCTCTTTCTCCCCTTCGCTGCTGCCAGATCTGATATGCGTGCTTTAGTAACTGTTCCTTGTTAAGGCATGGCCAGCTATGTTCCTGCGTCGTCAGCTGAAAATCACTGAATTTAAACTTCACTCCCTGTCGGGCAATCCGTAAATCAGGCCGCACTTTAGCCAGTCGGCGTTCCAGTTCCAGAAACAGTTTTTCGATTATCGGTTCGCATTCAGACCAGTGATGAATATCGTCAGATAGTGTTCGTTCGACTCCAATCGACTTACGTAAGCGATTAGTGTTAACACTGCGTTCATCAATCCCCATACAGCGTTCTCGCAGCACTCGTCCCAACTTACCAAAGCGTTTTAGTAGCATGGCTAAATCAGCCTGCTGAATATCCGCTCCAGTACGTAAACCTGACTCTTCCAGCTTTTTTACCGTAACCTGGCCCACGCCCGGTATTTTTCCCAGGGGTAAATGGGTTAAAAAATCGGGAACCTCTTCGGGGGTAATGACATACTGTCCATTAGGCTTATTAAGATCAGAGGCAATTTTGGCGAGAAATTTCACAGGAGCCACACCCGCTGAAGCCGTCAGATTCAGTTCATCAAAGATAGTCTGACGTATCTCGCGTGCCATCAGCGTGGCAGAACCTTGACAGTGAGGACTGTCGGTAACATCAAGATAGGCTTCGTCCAGCGACAGAGGTTCGATAAGCGGGGTATAACGGGCAAAGATCTCCCTGATATGCTGTGAAGCCGCTTTGTAGGCATCAAAGCGACCAGGTAAGAGTATCAGGCCTGGGCAGAGCTTAAAGGCCATCGCTGTGGACATAGCACTACGTACGCCATATTTACGCGCCGGATAGTTTGCCGTGCTGATAACACCACGTTGTTTAGCACTACCACCAATCGCGATGGGAACATCTCGTAACTGGGGATTATCGCGCATTTCTACGGCAGCATAAAAACAGTCCATATCGACATGAATAATTTTACGCATATCCATCTCACCCATAATAACACTGGATAAGTATACAGATTAATTTTATAGCACCATAGTCTTGCTTGCGAAAATCAACAGCAATGCTAATGTGAGCGCAGCCTATGCAATTTTCTCGCTCGGCCATCTTCTTGTCGTTCTGGCACTCAGTAACAGATTTATCAAGGAACCAAAGTAGTATGCGCAAGATAGTACTCATTGCTGCGATGCTTTTGATGCCATTTTTTTCATCAGCAAGCGTGCTTAATCCCCCTGTACAGACCATAAAAAGTAAAGAAATTCGGCAGCAGCTAATGGGCTCTCCAGTTTATATTCAGATATTTAAAGAAGAACGAGTTCTAGAGCTATGGGTAAAAATGGGTGCGCAGTTTTCCCTGCTAAATAGCTATGATATCTGTAATTTTTCTGGCGGACTGGGGCCAAAGAGACGTGAAGGCGATTTTAAAAGCCCGGAAGGTTTTTATAATGTCGAACGTCGTCAGTTAAAACCTGATAGCCGTTATTATAAAGCGATGAATCTCGGTTTCCCGAATGAATACGACAAATACCACGGCTATGAAGGTAAATATTTAATGATTCACGGAGCCTGTGTTTCCGTGGGCTGTTATGCGATGACTGACAGTGGAATTGATGAGATCTTCCAGTTTGTTACTGCCGCATTAATTTTTGGCCAGCCACAAGTACAAATCGGTATCTTTCCTTTCCGAATGACCGATACCAATATGGCTCGCCATAAATATTCTAACTATCTTAAGTTCTGGGAAGAGTTAAAACCGGGTTATGACTATTTTGCTGCACACCATCAACCGCCGACGGTCACAATAGAAAGCGGCAGCTATATCGTCACGCCACCCGCAACCGCCTCCGTTATCCAGCCACAGCTAGTGTCAAACTACCAGCTCCCCAAGACAAAATAGTACCGACTGGCCTGGCTCGATTCTGTGCCAGGTTTCATTCGCTGTCAGTGGTTGAGTCGCAATAACAGTTACCACATCGTCAGGTGTGGTTTCTTCCTGGAAATTAATTTCCACATCACGATCAATTAATTTTGCCATACCAAACGGCGAACGGCGGGTAATCCAGAATAGATTAGTGGAACAAAATGCCATCACATAACGGCCATCAGATAACAGCATATTAAAAACGCCTTTCTCCCGTAGTTCTGATGCCAGCTCCGCAATATAACGGAATACCGCTTCCATATTACCCGGCGTACGTGGATATCGCTCAGTAAGTTTATGCAGCAACCAGCAAAAAGCCTGTTCACTGTCAGTCTCACCTACCGGGCGAAAGGAACCGGTATTGAGCCGACGATAACCCTTTAACTGTCCGTTATGGGCATAGGTCCAGTTGCGTCCCCAAAGTTCACGGGTAAAAGGATGGGTATTTTCCAGAGCAACTTTGCCACGGTTTGCCTGACGGATATGCGCCACAACAGAGCAAGACTTGATGGGATATTCCTGTACCAGACGCGCGACAGCCGAATGAATACTGGGGTTGGGATCTTTGAAGGTACGGCAGCCTTTACCTTCATAGAAAGTAATGCCCCAGCCATCTTTATGCGGGCCGGTTCCCCCACCTCGTTGTACCAGTCCGGTAAAACTAAAGCAGATATCCGTCGGCACGTTGGCACTCATCCCGAGTAATTCGCACATATCCCATCTCCCATCGCAATAACCCAAACTGGGCAAAAATAAGACCGACTGACTCTTGTAATCGCGGACAGCAACCATAACCGCCCGCTCAATATCACCTGCGCAGGTGTTATCCTTTCGCCATCTCTTTCTCAATCAGCAAGATTAAGATGTGAATCACTTTAATATGAACTTCTTGAATGCGATCTGCATAGCCAAAATGTGGGATACGAATCTCAACATCTGCAGAACCGGCCATTTTTCCACCATCTTTACCGGTCAGGGTAATGACTTTCATCCCCTTCTCACGCGCGGCAGTAATAGCTTTAATCACGTTGGCAGAATTTCCTGAGGTAGATATCCCCAGCAACACGTCTCCTTTATGACCAACAGCCTCAATGTAGCGAGAGAAGATATGGTCATAACCAAAATCATTGCTCACACAGGAAATATGACTGACATCAGAAATCGCTATACCCGGATAACCTGGACGGTTTTCACGATAGCGCCCGGTCAGCTCTTCAGCGAAGTGCATCGCATCACAGTGCGAACCACCGTTACCGCAGGACAAGACTTTACCACCTGCTTTAAAGCTTTCTGCCAGTAATACGGCTGCCTGTTCAATATCCTGCAGATTTTTTTCATCTTTCAGGAAATTAGACAATGTCTCTGCTGCTTCATTTAATTCATTACGAATCAGATCCTGGTACATAGGGAGGCCCTTCAGCATTGATTGAAATTTATCGCAAGGAGTGTACCGGATCGTGCCGAATGCGAGAAGCACCCAACCCACAGTTCCTCAAGCAGCCAGGAAATACCTGCACCAATAATGTGAGCGAGGTTGTAATTGCTTTGTAAACAGATTGCTAAAAATGGCTATTTCCACTACAACGAGTATATCTAAAGTGGTCAGACCTCCTACAAGTAAGGAGCATCATTATGTTGATTCTTAGCCTCGTCCTCACCCTTGCCCTGTTGGGCGTCCTGTTCTATCACCAGGTTAACTTGATTCTCAGCAGCCTGCTGTTACTTGCCTGGACGGGAGCACTCGCCGGGCTGGAAATCTGGTCAGTATGGGCTCTGGTTCCGGTGGTAATCATTCTTTTCCCTCTGGTGGTCACGCCGATACGTAAATCACTGATCTCCGGGCCAGTATTCCAGGGATTTCGTAAAGCACTGCCGACTATGTCACGTACCGAAAAAGAAGCTATCGATGCTGGAACAACTTGGTGGGAAGGTCATCTTTTTCGCGGAAAACCAGACTGGGAAACTTTGCACAATTATCCTCAGCCACAGTTAACAGCTGAAGAACAAGCCTTTCTCGATGGCCCGGTTGAAGAAGCCTGTCGTATGGCCAATGATTTTGAAATCACCCATGAACTGGCCGATTTACCGCCAGAGTTATGGGCCTGTCTTAAAAAACATCGTTTCTTCGCGATGATTATTAAAAAAGAGTACGGCGGTCTCGATTTTTCTGCCTATGCTCAGGCTAAGGTGCTGCAAAAACTATCAGGTGTCTCCGGAATACTCGCCATTACCGTCGGCGTACCTAACTCATTAGGCCCGGGTGAACTGCTACAGCATTATGGAACCGAAGAACAGAAAAACCATTATTTACCACGGTTAGCGCGTGGCGAAGAGATCCCTTGCTTTGCACTGACCAGCCCAGAAGCAGGTTCTGATGCCGGAGCGATACCGGATAGCGGTATCGTCTGTATGGGTAGCTGGCAGGGCCAGCAAGTGCTGGGAATGCGTTTAAGCTGGAATAAACGTTATATCACCCTCGCCCCGGTTGCCACAGTGCTCGGGCTGGCATTTAAACTGTCTGACCCGGATAAATTATTAGGTGATACCGAAGATCTCGGTATCACCTGCGCTCTGATACCCACTCAGACGCCTGGTGTTGAGATCGGCCAGCGTCATTTTCCGCTGAATGTCCCTTTCCAGAATGGACCGACACGGGGTAACGATATTTTCGTACCCATAGACTTTATTATTGGTGGGCCAGCAATGGCAGGCCAGGGCTGGCGTATGCTGGTTGAATGTCTGTCAGTAGGACGCGGGATCACGCTACCCTCTAATGCCACAGGCAGTCTGAAGAGCGTGGCCATGGCTACCGGGGCTTATGCCCATATTCGTCGCCAGTTCAAAATCTCGATCGGTAAGATGGAAGGTATCGAAGAGCCGCTGGCGCGTATTGCTGGTAATGCTTATCTGATGGATGCCGCGGCATCACTCATTACCTACGGTATCGTGCTGGGCGAAAAACCAGCCGTGTTGTCAGCGATTGTTAAATATCACTGCACCCATCGCGGCCAGCGCGCCATTCTCGACGCCATGGATATTGTCGGGGGTAAAGGCATTATGCTCGGTAAGTCAAACTTTGTGGCTCGTGCCTACCAGGGCGCACCGATCGCGATTACTGTCGAAGGCGCCAATATTCTGACACGTAGCATGATTATCTTTGGTCAGGGAGCAATACGCTGCCATCCCTATGTGCTGGAAGAGATGGCTGCTGCGCAAAATAAATCACTGAGCGCTTTTGACAAGCTGCTGTTTAAACACATCGGTCATGTTAACAGTAATCTGGTACGCAGCCTGTGGCTGGGCCTGACTAACGGCCTGACTAGCAGCACACCAACTGGCGATGCCACTCGCCGCTACTACCAGCATTTAAACCGGCTCAGTGCCAATCTGGCGTTGTTATCCGATGTTGCTATGGCGGTACTGGGCGGTAGCCTGAAACGTCGGGAACGTATTTCTGCCCGTCTGGGTGATGTGCTTAGCCAGCTCTATTTAGCCTCAGCGGTATTAAAACGTTATCAGGATGAAGGCCGTAACGAGGCTGACTTACCTCTGGTTCACTGGGGGGTACAGGACACGCTCTATCAGGCCGAACAAGCTATGGAAGACTTACTGGATAACTTCCCTAATCCTTGGGTCGCAGGGGCACTACGGGTGGTTATTTTCCCTGTTGGTCGCCGCTATAAAGCGCCTTCCGATAAGCTGGACAGTCAGCTGGCAAAAATTATACAAACACCTTCCGAAACACGTTCACGTATTGGTCGCGATCAATACCTGGCTGCGGTGGAGAATAACCCTGCTGGATTACTGGAAAGTGCGCTGCTGGATATTATTGCTGCCGAACCGATTCATCGCCGTATTTGTCAGGAAGTGGGTCATAGCCTGCCATTTACCGGCCTGGATATTCTGGCAAGAGAACAGCTGGCTGCGGGTCTGATAAGTGCAGAAGAGGCGACGATTCTAACCCAGGCAGAAGTCAGCCGATTACGCAGTATTAATGTTGAAGAGTTTGATCCCCATGCTCTGGCAACCAAGCCGGTTACCGAGCCTGAGCAGGAGAAACAAACCGCAGCGGCTTAACAGATATCTGAATAAAAGAGGAGAAAAACAGGGTTTTTCTCCTCTTTTTTTATGGCTGTTTCATGGCCGGGTGACTGGCTGCAGGTTCAGCATTACCGCCTGGAAATAAGCGCTGGCGTAGCGTTGGTGCGGCGGTATTTTCTGGCCGTAATCCTCGTTGTTTTAACTCCGGCATCACCCACTGACAGAAATCCTCAAAGCATCCCGGTGAGATCCACTGCGCCAGATTGATGCCGTCGGTATCACTTTCTTCCAGCCAGTGTTCAATTTGCTCTGCCACTTGAGCGCCACTGCCGATAAAGGTTTTTTGCCGTCCAAACCCTTCTTCTGGCTGAAAGACTTCGCGTAATGTTTTACGCGGCTGCCCGGGTTCCCCGGTGACCAGCTTCAGTAAAGAACGATTGGACTCAGTATGTTGCCATTCCAAAGATGAGTCGACCGGATGGTCGGATAAGTCCACCCCGGTACTGGCTGAATAATGGATTAAGGCTCCCTGCAAGTCATAATATTGACGACGCTGTTCAACCTTCTGTAATGCTTCGACCTCGGTTTGCGCGGTAATCACCGTGACGGCACTAATAAACTTAATGCTTCCTGACTCGCGTCCAAACTCAGCCGCTCGAGCTTTGATTGCTGTCACCTGGCGTTTCACGCCGCTGGCATCCAGCCCGGCAACAAATACCACTTCCGCATGGCGGGCAGCAAAATCAATGCCCCGTGGTGAACCGCCAGCCTGGAATAACACAGGAGTACGCTGTAATCCTGGCTCCGAGAGATGGGCATCAGGAACAGTAAACCAGCGCCCTTTATGGCCTACCGGATGCACTTTTTCCGGATCAGTGTAAATCCCGGTGACTTTATCGCGGCGTAATGCATCCCGCTCCCAGGAGTGTTGCCAGAGTTTATAGCTCACCTCGAGGAATTCGTCAGCCCGCTCGTAACGTTCATCATGGGGTATCTGGCTACTCAGACCTAAATTACGAGCCGCACTCTCAAGCTGTGAGGTAACAATATTCCAGGCGATACGCCCACCACTGAGGTGATCGAGGGTGGTAAATTTTCGCGTCAGTAAATAGGGTTGTTCGTAGGTGGTCGAGACGGTAACACCGAAGCCTAATTGCTCAGTTTGTGCTGCCATGGCTGAAATTAATAGCAGTGGATCAATAAGCGGGGACTGTATTCCCTGGCGTAATGAGGATTGTGGGGTGCCTTGCCAGGTATCCAGCAACCCTAAGGCATCAGCAATAAACAGGCAGTCAAACTGATTTTCATCCAGCAACTTAGCAATATTTATCCAATATTCAAGACTGGTATAACGATAGCTTTGGTCTTGTGGGTCGCGCCATAAACCATAATTAATATGTGAAACTGCCGCCATCGTAAAGCCACTAAGAATAATATGTTTCTTTGCCATACCTGATACCTGGGGAAATAGCCACGATAGATAAAGACTTCCACTCTGGGAATGACAATATTCAGCTAAGTAATTCACAAAAACGCAAATGAAAAAATAAGAATACAAAATGTCTTTTATCTATTTCGTGCCTTTCAATCGGCCTGTTAGTCTCCACAGCAATCGATAACACTCATTTTTATTAAATTAAACCTAACGACTGATTAACTCATCAGAAATAAAAATAACAAATACTTGGGTACTGAATATTTTATAGTGGATATAATGATGAAAAATAAAAAACTCATTTCAAAGGTATTACTCTCCCGTAGAAAATTTTTACAACTTGCAGCGCTCTCTTCTGTTGTTATGGCGAGCCTGTATCTGCCAGGCACAGCACAGGCCGAAGAGAAAAACGAATCAGAACGTTATGGTAAGACATTGATAGTAGGGCAAGCACTGGAGCCTACCTTATACGATCCTAATCGCCAGTATTCTTATGAAACCTATCGCGTTGATAAACATATCTATGAATCACTGGTCGCTGAAGATTTATCCGTTCCGGCAAGCCAGGGAATACCACCTATTATTCCTGGACTAGCAACAAGCTGGGAAATAAATAATGACGCGACGGTTTTTACTTTCCATCTGCGTCCAAATGTGAAATTCCATGACGGCACACCTTTTGATGCCGAAGCGGTAAAATTTAATGTCAGACGTTTTACTGACCCAGAGTTTGAATATTTTGATGCTCGTTCAAAAGCGACAATGGCACAGGTCTATAAAGATTTAAAATCCATTACTGTGACTGACCCACTGACTGTGGTGTATACCTTTAATAAACCCTTCCCGGGTTTTCTACGCTTTTTACCGCAGGGTAACTGGGTCTCAGGTATTTTTAGCCCCGCGGCACTGAAGAAATGGGGTCAGGACGGTTTAGCTGACCATCCAACTGGCACCGGCCCGTATAAATTTGTCTTGCGGGTGCGTAATGACCGTACCGAACTGGTGCGCAATGACGACTGGTGGGGCCAAAAACCCTATATGGAGCGCATTATCTTCCGCCCTATTCTGGATGGCAGCACAGGTGTCAGTGCCCTGCAATCAGGTCAGGTCGATATTCTCTCGCGTACGCCAACCGATGCAGTCGACCTGCTAACCCAGGCTGGCTACCAAGTACATGACAGTACCGAGGCCAACCAAGTCTTCCTCGGCTGGAATTTTGCTAACCGCTATACCAGTCAACTCGCGGTACGCCAGGCGATTATTAAAGCTATCAACCGTGAAGGGCTGGTGAAGTCTTTGCTTAACGGTCATGCGGTGGCCAGCTATAACATTCTGAACCGCTCTAACGAAGCCTTTTTGTCTGATCAGAAAGATTACCTTTACGATCCAGAAGGGGCTAAAAAGCTGCTCGCCGATGCCGGTTATAAGCCTGGTGAAGTCAGTTTTACCATTATCACCTACGATCAAAATCAGCCGATTATAGAATGGATCCAGCGTGATCTGAGCAAGGTCGGGATCAAGGTCAACGTTGTCTCTCAAGAGTGGATCACCTACAGCTCACATCTGGCTAATCTCGCCGATGACACAGGTCTGTTTACCATGGAATGGGGCCTGTTAACGCCACAATGGTTGAATGTGGCTTACAAAAACTATGTCGTGTCACGCGGTAAAGGTGAAAACGTTATTACCGATGTTGCGCCATTAATTGAACAGGCTTCCGTGACCACCGACAGTGCCCAGGCTCTGGCCTTATGGCATCAGGTAAATCAAAAATTTCAGGAACAAGCCGCTTTTGTTCCCCTGCTGGAGCTAAATCGGGTCTTTACCTCTGCCCCGAATGTTCAGGGCTTTAATGTACCCGCTCAGAACTTCTACGACCTGACAAAAGTGTGGCTTAAAAAATGATCCGGGTGATTTTGTTACGTCTGGCTCAGACCATACCACTGCTATTTCTGGTTTCGTTACTGGTGTTTTTAATCGCCAAACTGATGCCTGGCGACCCTATCAGTAATGCGCTGGCAGGGCAGCTTTCAGCTGATGCCATAGAGCAGATACGTCAGGTATACGGTCTGGATAAGTCAGCCGTGACGCAATATTTCATCTGGCTGAAAAATTTACTCAGTGGCGACTGGGGGATATCACTCACAATGCGGACCCCTGTGGCGCAGGTACTGGGAGAGTCATTTACTAATACCGTTATTCTCACGGTTGCCGCTGTGGTGCTATGTCTGGTACCTGGAGTAATTATTGGTATCTTTTGCGGTTTATCGCATGGCACACGTCGTGACCGCCTGGTGATGCTGGTCGTGCAGATTGGCAATAACATTCCGGTTTTTTGGCTCGCCGTGTTTTTTATCTGGTTTTTCTCGGTCAAGCTCGGCTGGTTCCCGGTCTCAGGAATGTATGACATGCGGGGTGACCGCAGTCTTGGTGATTTACTGCATCACCTGTTTTTACCCGCGTTTTCAACCGCACTGATCTCAATGCTTATCCTGGCGCGCCAGGTGCGTAACAGCGTGATTACCATTATGGATACTGACTATATCCGCACCTACCGAGCTCTGGGTTATTCCAATCGGGTACTGCTATTCCGCCATCTGGGACGAAACTTATTAGCACCGATCGTCGGTATCACCGGCTTACAGATAGGCTATCTGCTAAGTGGGGTGATTTTTATCGAAAAGATCTTCGCCTGGCCGGGTGTGGGTACGCAGTTATTTAACGCCGCTGCGGGTCAGGATTATCCCACTATTCAAACTGGCGTAATGCTGATTGCGGTGTGTTTTCTGGTGGTGAATCTGGTAAGCGATATCTTGCAAGACTGGCTGGATCCCCGTCATTCAGGGGTCTTGTTATCATGAGACTACTTACCTTTTTATGCCGTCTGGTCAGACATAAACTCGCACTGGCAGGTCTGCTTATTCTGCTAACAGCGGTAGGTCTTTCATTACTGGCACCCATTATTGCTCCTTATGACCCTTTACAGTCATTTGACGGGCTTCGTCTGGCCCCTCCCGGCACGCCCGGGCATCTGCTAGGGCTGGATAATCAAGGTCGGGATATGCTCAGCCGGATTATCTGGGGTGGCCGCAGCATTCTTATCGCCTCTATTTTACCCGTTATCTTTGCCGCGCTATTAAGCCTGGCATTGGGGTTACTGGCTGGCTTTCGCGCTTCAGCATTTTCGGAACTGATTATGCGCACCATGGATATCCTGTTTGCCTTTCCTATGGTGCTGCTGGCAATTGGCTTATCTGCCGTACTGGGTAGCGGCTATTCAACGGTGATTATTACCTTAATTTGCAGCGTTGTTCCCTATCTGACGCGCGTGGTCTACCGCGATACCAGGAGCGAAATCGCCAAAGACTACGTCGAAGCCTTACGCGCTCAAGGGGCAAGTAACGGCGATATTTTATTTCGTGAAATTCTGCCTAATGTCGCGACACCCTTACTGGTGTACACCACCTCATTGCTGGGCGGAATGGTGGTATTCCTCGCCGGGCTGAGCTTTTTAGGACTGGGTATTCAGCCGCCAGAGGCTGACTGGGGACGGATGGTAGGCGAAGGCGCACAAATGATGATCCTCGGCGCTCCCCATATTGCCACAGCTCCGGCTGTCGCCATCGTTCTGCTTTCTCTGTCTTTTAACTGGTTAGGAGATGGCTTGCGCGATCTTCTTGACCCTAACCGGTAAGGAACAGTCTATGAGTCTGTTACACATCAATCACCTCAATGTCCGTTTCACTCAGCAGAATGTCCAGGCGGTACGGGATGTTTCTCTGAGCATTGACCCAGGAGAAGTGCTGGCGTTAGTGGGTGAGTCAGGATCAGGAAAAAGCGTTACTGCTGCAGCGATTCTAGGCCTGTTACCGACCCAGCAAACCCAGATTGGCGGAGAGATCCTGTTTAACGATATCCCCTTATTACGTCAGTCACCCCGTCAGCTAAACCGTCTGCGCGGGCATGATATCGCGATGGTATTTCAGAACTCACAGTCTACGCTTGACCCCGCATGGCGGGTGGGTAAGCAGCTCCAGCATAATTTACGCCGATTGAATCCGACGCTGAGTAGAGCTGAATCTCATCGCGCAGCACTGGACTGGCTGATACGTATGAAGCTCCCGCATCCGCAACAAGTGATGGACTTATATCCTCACCAGTTAAGTGGCGGTATGCGACAACGTATCCTGATTGCGCTAGCGGCGATGTGCCAGCCAAAATTATTGATTGCCGATGAACCCAGCACCGCGCTGGATTCATCAGTTCAGCGCGAAGTGCTGCAACTGCTGAAAGAACTTTGCCAGCACAACAATATGGCGATGCTGTTAATTACCCATGACTTTGGTGTCGTAGCCGCGTTAAGTGACAGGGTTGCCGTGATGCGTAATGGATGCATTGTTGAAAGTGCCTCAACGCGTGAAATTATTCTCTCACCACAACATCCCTATACTCAGTCGCTGCTGGCAGCCGTTCCTTATCCTGATACCAGCTTGCCTGTACAAGTCAGTAAAGAACAACCACCGTTACTGCAAGCCAGGCAGCTCGGGCGCGATTATATCCGCCGTACTACCGAGGGGTTCTGGACAAAAAAAATCATCAATACCACTCTCGACGACATCAACTTGCATATTCATCGCGGTGAAATTATCGGCGTTATTGGTGAGTCTGGCTCAGGGAAATCGACTCTTGCCCGCATTCTTGCCCAGTTGATCCCTGCTGACCGGGGGGAAATTTTATTTGCCGGAAAACCAGTACACAGTGATAACCCAGCAGAGGTTCTGGCTCTTCGTCGTCAATTGCAGTGTGTTTTTCAGGATAGCCTGTCCTCATTTAACCCACGCCTGACACTGGAACAACAGCTGATACGACCGCAGTTTCGTGCCGGTCGTAATGCAAATCCGAAGCAGGCACAGCGCTTAGCAGCCAGGATATTTAATGAAGTGGGCCTGGACGCGCAGTTACTGCAACGTTATCCCCACCAGCTTTCGGGGGGGCAGCGTCAGCGCGCTAATATCGCCCGTGCTCTGGTGGTTAACCCACAATTTCTGCTGCTGGATGAGCCAACTTCGGCTCTGGATCTGACGGTTCAGGCACAAGTGATGGCTCTGCTCACCCGCCTGCATCAGCAGCATCAGCTGACCTGTTTATTTATCAGTCATAACTTGGCCCTCGTTTCTCAGTTCTGTCATCGCATCCTGGTAATGGCAAACGGGAAAATTGTCGATGACTTTTCTCGCCAGGATCTCTACCACGCCGGGCGGCATACCGTCACGAGACAATTACTGGCTGCCCACTACCCTCTGGAAACTGAGGATGATGGACCACAACAGATTAAGCGACGCGCATAGCCCATTTTTACCGATTATTAAGGAAAACCATGGCCAGTACCGAGAAGCTAAAAAAAACCTTGTTGTTTAATGGATTTATGATGAATGTTGTGGGGCATGTTTCCGCCGGCCTGTGGCGTCATCCTGATGACCGAGCCTCTGAATATACAACCATCAATTACTGGACATCTATTGCGCGCCTGCTTGATGAAGCGGGTTTTGATGCTCTGTTTATCGCCGATGCGCTCGGACAACTTGATGTCTATCAGGGCAAACCTGATGCTGCCTTGCGTACTGCGGCCCAGTCTCCGGTCAATGATCCTATGCTGTTGGTATCGGCGATGGCGGCTGCCACTAAGCAACTGGGTTTTGGTATTACGGTATCGACCACCTATGAACACCCTTACCTACTGGCGCGGAAATTTTCTACCCTTGACCATCTGACCAAAGGGCGCGTGGCATGGAATATTGTCACCTCAGTACTGGAGTCTGCAGCCCGTAATCTCGGTCTGGAAAAACAGATGGATCATGATGAGCGCTATGAGCGGGCACAAGAATTTCTCGAGGTGAGCTATAAACTGTGGGAAGGATCCTGGGAAGATGACGCCGTGGTTCGTGACCCACTGCGCGGTATCTATACCGATCCCAGCAAAGTTCACCCTGTTCGCCATCAAGGACGCTGGTTCAGCATTCCTGATGCTCATCTCAGCGAACCAAGCCCGCAGCGTACACCGGTATTATTCCAGGCAGGAACCTCAGACAGAGGCCGTATATTTGCCGCTCAGAATGCTGAAGTGGTGTTTCTCGGTGGCCCAAATACCAGAGTGATTAAAGAGAATATCAATAAGATTAAGGCGCTGGCGCGTGAACAGGGCCGGGGCGAGGATGCGATTCGCTTTATTACTGCCATCAGCGTGATTGTCGATGAAACTGACGACAAGGCTCATGCCAAGTATCAGGACTATCTCAGCTACACCAGCCAGGAAGCAGCCCTGGCGCTGTTTTCAGCCTGGACTGGCGTTGACTGGTCTGAATGGCCACTCGACGCACCGCTGAAATATATCGAAACCAATGCCGGTCGCTCTGCCCTCGCAGCGCTTACTCGTATCGATGCAGACAGACAGTGGACAGTCGGGGATATCAGTGACTATATCGGTATTGGGGGTCTGCACTCCACGCTGGTTGGTAGTGCCAAAACTGTCGCCGATGCGCTGGAAGCTTTTGCTGATGAATCCGGAGTCGACGGTTTCAATCTCGCTTATGCCATCAGCCCGGGAAGTTTTGAAGATTTCGTGCGCTGGGTAGTACCAGAGCTACGCGCTCGCGGCCGTATTAAAGTTCCAACTGAGAACGTGTTAACGCTACGCGAACGTCTTCAGGGCGAAGGTCAGAAACGTCTGCGCAATGACCATCCCGGCGTTCAGTTCCGCAAACTTAACACCCACTATGGTATCGAGGTTATGCCATGAGCATCCATCTGCACTGGTATTTACCTACAAATGGTGATAGCCGTGGCATTACCGGATCCGGGGATGACTCTCAGCATATCAATAGCATTAGTGGTCAGTATCGTGCTCCCAGTCTGGATTATTTAATCGATATTGCGCGCAGTGCTGACAAATTAGGGTTTGAGGGCATTCTCACCCCTACCGGTAGCTGGTGTGAAGATGCCTGGCTGAGCACTATTGCCATCAGCCAGCATACCGAGCGGCTGAAGTTTATTGTTGCTTTTCGCCCCGGATTTATCTCCCCTACGCTGGCAGCCCATCAGGCTGCAACCTATCAGCGTCTGACTCAGGGTCGCTTAATTCTTAATATTGTCACTGGCGGCGATCCGGTCGAACAACGTCGATATGGTGACCAACTCAGCCATGACCAACGTTATGCCCGTAGCGAGGAGTTTATAGCGGCCTTCAAGGGGGTCAGTCATGCCAGAGCACAGGGCCAGTCTTTTGATTTTCAGGGTGAACACTATCAGCTTGAACAAGCGACGTTACTGCCATCTCCCTGGCCAGTACCTGAGGTATTTTTTGGTGGCTCCAGTCCAGCTGCCCAGCGGGTTGCGGCCAATGTCGCCGATACTTGGCTCACTTGGGGCGAGCCTCTGGAGCAAGTTGCCGCTCAGTTAACCACCGTTCGAGCCCTGGCTGCTCAACAAGGCCGTACCCCAAGCTTTGGCATTCGTTTTCACGTTATTAGCCGTGATACAGAAGAGGATGCCTGGCGGGAAGCCGCTCGCCTGTTAAAAGGAATCAGCCCCGAGCGAATTAAAAGCGCCCAGTCGTTGCTGAGTCGTACTGAATCAGTAGGACAACAACGAATGACAGCCTTAGTGAATGATATTCAGACCGACAAACTCACCCCTGAAAATGTCCGCCTGCTGGAAATAGCCCCGCATATCTGGAGCGGTTATGCCCTCGTTCGTGGCGGTGTCGGCACAGCCATTGTTGGCAGCCACCAGCAGGTCGCAGAAACCATTCAGGCCTACCACGCCTTAGGGATAGACCACTTTATTTTATCCGGTCAGCCCCACTTGGAAGAAGCTTACTGGTTCGCAGAAGGTGCCGGAGCCTTACTGCGTCGTAGCGGATTAGTTGCCTGACATCCCCCAATAATAAGAGAGATACTATGAGCCACACTGCAGATATTTATACCGGTCTTAGCCACCAGGAATTCCAGCACTGGAAACAGGTAGCCCAACAAGTTGCGGATAAATTACATGACACCTTACAGGAACGAGACAGGGCCAATCAGCACCCGTTTGAAGAGATAGACTGGCTACGACAAAGTGGCCTGCTGAAAATTGCGGTACCGAAATCACTGGGTGGTGAGGGTGCCAGTCTGGTTCAGGCGCTGGAAATTAGCCGAATTATTGCCGCAGCCGATGGTTCTATCGGCCAGCTGATTGCCTATCATTACTCTAACGGGGTCTGGAGCTATATTCTGGGAACGCGTGAGCAGTGGGAGTTTATCGCCCGTGGCATTGTCAACGAAGGTTGGTTTCAGTCCAGTATCAGTAATCCACGCGACCCACGCCTGAAACTGGAATGGGACGGTAATGATTTACTGGTCTCCGGACGGCGTACCTTTGCTACCGGGGCGGCCATTTCACAAGTGATGACCATCGCCGTCTGGGTGGAAGACCAACTGGTTCAGTATCAAATCACTGCCGATCGTCCAGGTATTATCTTCAATGATGACTGGGATAACCTTGGCCAGCGCCTGACAGCCAGCGGCACACTAGAATTTAATCGACTGCGATTACAGGAACAGGATCGTCTTACCGGGCTTGAAGAGACACCTCACAGTGCCCATTTGCGTAATGCTTTACGTAATCAATTTAGTCAGCTGATTTTCGTTCATTTCTATTTAGGTATCGCTGAAGGTGCCTTAAAACATGCCGCGACTTATTTCCGCGATAGCGTACGCCCATGGCCAGAATCCGGAGTTGAGCAAGCAACTGATGACCCTTATCACCGTCTGAAGGCGGGTGAGTTATCAGCGGAGATAGCAGCGGGAGTTGCGCTGGCAGAAAAAACCACCCGAGCCTTTGAAGAGGCCTTCCATCAAGGGCATGACCTGACTGAACAATTTTGGGGTGAACTGGCATTGTTAACCAACCAGGCCAAGGTCGTCGCCGACAAAGTCGTGTTAAAAGTCACCCATGAAATTTTTGAACTGACCGGGGGGCGTTCCACCAGCAATCAATATGGGCTGGATATCTACTGGCGTAATGCACGCACCCATACGCTGCATGATCCCGTTGCTTATCGTATTCGTGAAGTGGGTGATTATGTTCTCAGTGGCAAGTTGCCGACGCCACGCGTCTATGCTCCGCCGAAACACTAATGGCTGACGCCATGCCAGATATTCGTTTAATTCTCGACTCACAGGAGCTACGTGCTGCTGCCAGCGTATTTCGCCAGGCGATGTTTGGCCTGCCCGGCGGTGTCACGCCGGTTGAACACTGGGTTGAGAAATATATCGTTCCCGGACGGGTGTACGGGGCATGGCTTAACGGCACGCTGGCAGGTACCACTAACAGTTTCCTCAGTGAACTGACCCTGCCTGGCGGGGAGTCGGTGGCACATGCAGCCGTGACCCATGTTGGTGTGTTGCCACACTTTACTCGCCGTGGAGTATTACAAAAGCTATTTCGTCAGCAACTGGAAGACCTGCATCAGGAAGGCATTAGTGTTGCAACCTTGCGTGCTTCTCAAGGCGCGATTTATCCGCGCTTTGGCTATGGCGTTGCCAGTGCCTTTCAGAATTTGCGTATTGATAAACGGGAACTGACAACGCTGCCGAAGCTGGAAGATGAGGTTCAGCTACTACCCGCCGCGGATGCCTGGCAGGCCGTTCAGGAGATTGTCGCACGCTATCCGCTATCGCGCGCTGGGACCCTGACTCGCTGGCCTCAATGGTGGGCTATGCAACAGCATCGGCTGGAACACAGTAATCTCAATCACTATGTGGTGCTGGCACTAAAAGAAGGTATTCCACAAGCATTTGTCCGCTATCACGCCCAACCAGATGATAACTGGCTCTACAGCACTGAACGTACGCTGGTGGTTGATGATTTCCATGCCGCCTGCCCGGAGCTGGCAGTGACCTTATTTAACTATCTATTGCAGTTAGATATTGCTCGTTTTGTGCAGCTCCCCCATCGCCCGGTGGATGACGTGCTTCCTCTGATGCTGGATAACCCAAGAGCGATTGTACAACAGGGACTGTGGGATGAAACCTGGCTGCGCATTATTAGCCTGGAACACACCCTGAATGCTCGTCGCTATCAGGATGCTCCGCCCGTGGTAATCGCGGTGACCGATGCCCTGTTACCGGTGAACCAAGGGAACTGGCTGATCTCCTCGGAGAGCGTCAAACGAACGACTCAGCTCGCTGACTTGTCCCTGGATAGCGCCACGCTTGCCATGCTGTTGCTCGGCGGACACAAAGTCTGGCAACTGATTCAAGCCCGGCGGATCCAAATTATTAATCCACAAGCGCCCAAACGGCTCGAACGCCTGCTGGCCTGCGATGAAGCTCCCTGGTCAGGGATTTTCTTTTAATTTTTTTCGGAGATTTGATATGCAGATTACTCATCGCTCCCAGCTACGACGTACGCTGATTAGCCTGGTATTACTCGGGGCATTTAACCAGGCGATTGCCGCTGAAGAACCGCCACAGCCAGGCGGTACTTTACGCATTGCCTCATTGCAACCCGATATGGATGCTTTTGATCCGCTGACGGGGTATTCAGTCGACTCCTGGGAAATACTTAGGGCAGTGACCCGCCAATTGGTTACCTATCCCGGTTCGAAAGAGAGCCTGAAAGATGATACTAATCTGGTTCCTGACTTAGCCCAGTCTTGGGAAGTGAGCCCGGATGGTAAAACCTATACCTTCCATCTGCGGGATGGCATCAACTATGCTGGCCCAACCACGCGCCCTATCGTTGCTAAAGACTTTGTCTATGCGATTAAACGCTTCTGTGATCCAAATATGCAGGTCGCTGCGGTCAATTACTTTAATCTGGTGTTCTCAGGTTTTGCTGATTACTGCCGCGATTTTTCCAAGGTGCCGAGCGGAGATTTAGCTGCCAGCAAAGCCTTTATCGACAGTCATGAAATTCCTGGCGTCAGCGCTCCGGATGACAAAACGCTGGTACTCCGTTCAGACAGCAAAAACTATGACTTCCTCAATATTCTGTCGATGTACTTTGTCACCCCTCTGCCGGAAGAAGTGGCCTCACTCTACTACCCGGACTCACAAGAGTTCCGTAAAAACTTTCCGTCCAGCGGGCCTTATGAAGTCGAGAGCTATGCCAGTGGACAGAAACTACTGCTGAAAAAAGTAGTCGGCTACAACCATGAGCAAGATCCGGCACGTAAAGCCTATGTGGATAAGATAGAGGTAAGCTTTACTGGCAACAATCCAGACAGCATTATGCAGCGTATTCAGGCTGGTGACGCCGACTTATCACTGTATCTTGATGTCCCTCCACAAGCGGTTATTCGTCAGTATGTAACCCAGAATAACCCTGCCCTACATGCTGCCAACAGTGGGGCTGCGAACTTTATTGCTATTAATGCCCAGCCTCAGGCGAAAAGTGCCGGAGCCACTGCATTACGTGATCTGCGCGTTCGCCAGGCGTTAGCTTACGGCATTAACAAAGCCCACCTGGTCCAGGCCCAAGGGGGGAAAATTGCCGCCCTGCCTCTGGGACAAATCATTACCAGTACTTTGTTAGGTCACGAGCCGTTTGATCCCTATGCCACACCGGATAGCAAAGGATCGATTGAAAAAGCGAAAGCGCTATTACAAGAAGCCGGTTTACCCGACGGGGTCACTTTTGATCTGGTCTATCGAGCTAATAACCAGTTCAGTACCTTGGCGGTGATTCTGAAAGAAGATCTGGCGAAAACGGGCATTAACATCAATCTGATCCCTATTCCAGCCCCGCAGTTTATGGCCTATCTGCAAAGTCCGGAAAACCGCTGGGATCTGGCTTTAGGACAGAACTCCCCTGACTGGCAAGGACCGGCAACACGTATGCTGCTAGGTGGCTGGCTTAACTCGGATGCCGCACCTTGTGGACGCGGTAACGTCTATGCCGTTTGCTACAGCAATCCTAAGCTCAATGCTCTGGCGAAAGAGGCTTATGGATCGGATAACCCTGGCAAGCTCTGGCAAGAAGCGGATCAACTGGTCTCACAAGATCTACCGTGGATCCCTCTGTTTGAGAAACGTCGTGTGGCGATAGCTTCTGATCGTGTGAATAACTGGACCTGGTCATCACTCGCTACCCAGGCCGATATCGCCAATATTGCACTTAAGCCTTAACGGTATCTCTATGGCTCTACTGACAGTACGTAATTTAACTATTTCGCTCAATCCCGGGAACACTTTGGTGCGGGCGATTGATTTTCATGTGGAGCCAAGTGAGACACTGGCTATCGTCGGTGAGTCTGGTTCAGGCAAAAGCCTGAGCCTCCTGGCGGTGCTCGGTTTGTTACCTGCAGAAATGCAGGTACAAGGCGAAATTGTCTTTAATGGTATGGCACTGCATGATTTTAACGCCCATCAAAAGCGCCAGATCCGCGGCGCGCAGATTGGCTATATCTCGCAAGACCCACTCAGCAATCTACATCCGTTAAAAAGTGTGGGTCGGCAGATAGAAGAAGCCATTCTTGCCCACCAGCGAGTCGGGCGTAAGGCGTTGCGTCATAGGGTTCTGGCATTGCTGGAAGATGTGGGTATTCGTGATGCAGCCCGTCGCTATCATGACAAGCCAGCAAAATTTTCTGGTGGTATGCGCCAGCGGGTGATGATTGCTATCGCTATTGCGCTCAATCCGGCACTGATTATTGCCGATGAACCCACCACGGCACTGGATGCCACAGTGCAGGCATCAATTATTAAGTTACTACAACGATTACAAAAACAGCATGGTTGTGCGCTGGTGTTTATCAGCCATAACCTGCGCGTGGTCGCCGATATTGCTGACCGAGTCGTGGTGATGCGGCACGGCAATATTGTTGAGCAAGGTGAGAAACAGACGCTGTTCCACCATCCACAGCAACAGTATACCCGCACCTTGTTGCAAGCAGGCTGGCATCAGCACGAATCATCTCAACGCCCAGTACTGACTACTCCTTTATTAACTGTGGAAGCTGTTTCACGTAGTTATCCGTTACCCGGCTATTTTTGGTCACGAAAACGACCAACACAGGTGCTTAACGATATCAGTTTCACACTGCATAGAGGTGAGATCCTCGGTCTGGTGGGTGAGTCAGGATCGGGAAAAACGACGCTGGGAAAAATGATTGTCGGCCTCGACAGTCCCCAGAGTGGCACCATTGATTTAGCGGCTAAGCCTTGGGCTGGACCCGGTATTTCACGGCCAGGACATCAGCATCCGCTTCGCCATGCAGTGCAAATGGTATTTCAGGATCCCTACAGTAGCCTGAATCCACGACGTAAAGTCGGCGATATCCTGGCTGAACCGCTGCAAATTACCGCTCGTCGTGAGCAAGGTAAACTGTTGTCGGCCTCTGAATTACAGCAAGCCGTTTTTACCTTACTGACACGAGTAGAGCTCTCCCCAGAATTAATAAATCGTTATCCCTCCCAGCTATCCGGAGGCCAACGGCAGCGGGTAGTGATTGCCCGAACCCTGGGTATGAAGCCTCAGATAATTGTGGCAGACGAAGCGGTATCAGCGCTGGATATCACCACTCAGCATCGCATTATTCAGCTCTTCTCACGGCTACGGGCAGAAACCGGATTGTCGATTCTGTTTATTTCTCATGATATGGACGTCGTGGCGGCCTTGTGTGACCGAATTCTGGTGCTGGAAGCTGGTCGAATTATTGAACAAGGCAGCCCGGAGCAAATCTTTCAGCGCCCTCAACAGGCATGGACTCGCCGTTTACTGGAGGCAATTCCAGGAACCCAACTACCATTTAATGAGGGAGGGAATTATGAGCCAGCAATTGCTTAGTGAATTACCTGAACTGGCCACCTCTTCCAGCCGTATATTCTGGTGTCGTTTATGGCGAGACAAGAGTGCTCGTCACGGCCTTATTATCGTCAGCCTGATCACCCTCGCAGCACTGTCCGCCTCATTGGTCGCTTATCTATTGGGTCATGGTGAAACGGAGCAGTTTCGTGATATTGCCCTGTCGGATATGGGGATCCCAATAGGGCCAACCGCAGCCTTTCCTTTCGGTGCTGACGATAATGGTCGGGATGTATTAGTCCGTACACTCTACGGCGTGCGAGTCTCGCTGTTAGTTGCCGTACCCGCCACCACACTGGCGATGCTGATAGGCCTGTTTGTCGGGCTGATCGGGGGATATCAGGGCGGAAAAATAGATGCCGTGTGCCAGCAACTGATCAATTTAGTTCTGTCCTTTCCCTTTGTTGTGACGGCCCTGAGTTTACTGGCACTTAATCAGGGAGGTGAGAATGGCCCCCACGTCTCACCGTCGTTGGTGGTTATCTTCGTCATTACTTTTTTCTCATGGGGATACTTTGCCCGTCTTTCCAGAGGGCTGGTGCTGGATTTACGTCAGCAGGATTTTATCCATGCTGCAAAGCTGATGGGCGTCCCGTCATGGCGCATTTTATTGCGCGATGTGATCCCTGCCGTGCTACCGACCATTGGTGTCTTTTGGGCGATTCAACTGCCTGCCAATATTGTTGCTGAAGCCACGCTGTCATTTTTAGGGGTCGGAATACCTGCGCCTAATGCCAGTCTTGGTAATATGATTGCCGATGTACAGCGTTCAGCGATGTACCAAGTCCAGCCCTGGTTTTTAGCCACCCCCGCCCTGACGCTTTTTTTCATTGTCTTAGGTTTTAACTATTTGAGCAGTGGCCTGAGAAATGTGCTGGATCCGCATCTGGAGTACCGTCAATGATGAACTTTGCTCTGTTATTCAAAACGCTGCTACGTACTTTTCTGACCCTCTTTTTGGTACTACTGGTGGCATTTTTTATGACCCGAGTGGCTTATCAGGATCCCGCGGTAATGCTGGCTCCACGTAATGCCACACCCGAAGCCATCGAGGCCATCGCCAAGGCGTTGCATCTGAATGCACCCTGGTATACGCAATTACAATATTTCTTATTTCGCGGCCCTGACATACAGGGAGCTGCAGTAGGACTGATGAACTGGCCACCCGCCTTAGGCTACTCTTTCCGCTTTCAAGCTCCGGTCACGCAATTGATTCTGGAAAAAATACCCGTCACTCTCTCACTGGCCTTAGGGGCGTTTGTTATCTGGAGCGCTCTGGCTTTGGTGACGGGTGTTCTGGCTGCACGTTTTAAGGAAAGCTTTGTCGATAAGTTTCTCGGGCTTTTATCCTCTATCTCCCTGTCACTACCCACCTTTCTTAGCGGTATGTTGATTCTCTTTTTTCTTTACTATCACCTGTCCCTGCTGAACATTAACTGGTTCCCTTCCGGAGGTTATGTGACGTTTGAGGAGTCGCCATGGCAATGGTTTCGTCACCTGTGGCTCCCCTGGTTAACTCTGATCCTGGCAGAGGTGGGGATTTTTCAGCGTGTGCTGCGTAGCAGTATGCTGGAGGTGCTACATAAAGATTACATCCGTACTGCACGAGCTAAAGGTTTACCTGAATGGCGGGTTTACTTTGACCATGCATTAAAACCGGCCCTGAGCCCGGTGTTAATGCTGACCGGTCTCGAGCTGGCCGCCGTGATGGGTGGAGCGATTGTCACAGAGAAAATGTTCGGTTTGGATGGAGTGGGTCGGCTGGCGATTGATGCCGCACTGGAAGGTGACTTCCCGGTGGTGATTGGCACGACGATTTTTGCTGCCTGTGCCTTTATCTTCTGTAATTTACTGACAGATATCATACATCATCTGTTTCTACGTACTGAAGCCTGACCATGACAGACTCGGCTAGCTTTTAGCTCTGAGCGTGTCTGTAACCCTTAGAATATCAAGTAAAAAGTGCCCGGTATTATCGGGCAGATAAAATGCTGTTTGTATTCCCACCAAAAGACGGCATTATCATGTTACAGTAAAAAAACGTTTAATGATGAGACCGTTAATTGTGCCCACTTTAAAAGTTTCCCTTTTGCAACAACCCCTGGTATGGATGGACGGTGCTGCGAATCTACGTCAATTTGATCTCTGTCTGGAGAGCATGGTTGGCAGAGATTTGATTATTCTTCCAGAAATGTTTACCACCGGTTTCGCAATGGAAGCAGCGCTCCAGTCTTTGCCCGAAGAACAAGTGATTGACTGGATGCACCAAAAGGCGCAACAAACCCAGGCAATGATTGCCGGGAGTGCCGCTTTACAGACTGAACGCGGGCCTGTTAATCGTTTCTTACTGGTTCAGCCGGACGGTGAAGTTCACCGCTATGATAAACGTCATTTATTCCGTATGGCCGATGAGCATCACCATTATCAGGCTGGCGAAGAACGCGTGATTATTGAATGGCGCGGCTGGCGTATTTTACCGCTGATTTGCTACGATCTACGTTTCCCGGTCTGGTCTCGTAACCGTGACGATTATGATCTCGCCCTGTATGTCGCAAACTGGCCTGCCCCCCGCTCATTACACTGGCAGACCTTATTGCAGGCACGCGCGATAGAAAACCAGGCCTATGTCGCTGGTTGTAACCGCGTTGGCAGCGATGGTAATGGCCACCATTATCGCGGCGACAGCCAAATTATTAGTCCACAGGGGATTGTGCTGGCCAGCGCCGATGCCCATCAGGCAACACGCCTGGATGCCTCCCTGTCCTTGCATACCCTTCAGGAATACCGTGAAGCTTTCCCGGCCTGGCAGGATGCAGATCCGTTTAATCTATAATCATTGACAGTATCAGGTTTCTCACGCTAATCAACCAGTGTGGGTACCTGATAAAATATCATCCAGAGCGAGATCAGCCATAACGATACCAGTGAGATCATCGCTCGATAAAATAGTCTTTTCGTACCTTTCCAGCGCGCTGCCAGAGTTCGAGTTTCTCGGAATTTCTTAGCCCATAGAAACTCCATTCCGTTATCAAATGCCACAAGCTGGCTTTCATCACTCAGTAGCTGAAACAGCCGCTCATCCAGCCAGAGACGCCAGCAGTAATAATGGACAATCAAAAACAGCAGCATTAAAACTACACTCTGATATGAATACAAAAGGCTAAATGCCAGGCCTAACGGAGGTAACGTTAATAGAGCAAAGTAGCGCCAGCTCGCGAGATGAATTTGCATGATGCGATTTGTCATCGTGTATTCTGACATGACAGCTCCTTGCCGAATTTTTCCAGTATCTGAATATGGGCTGGTGTGAAGACAACCTGCGGACGCAGACTCCTGATAAGGGCTATCGCCTGGGTTGGCGACTCAACATGGCCATTCGCCTGTAACCATGCCGCAACTACAGTTGCACTACGTGATAAACCTAAAGCACAACAAACCAGTACCTTGCCGTGTACCTGATGCAGACTATTGAGCCTCGACACGGCGTATTGTATGTCTGATATTTTCGGTACAAGTAAATCCATCAACGGATAAGATAACCAAGTCTGCTGCCTGTCTTTAGTTTTATGAAACTCCGCGGTCAGATCGAATATTGCGCTTTGCGGGATATTGTTATAGGGAAAACTCCCCAAGGCAACGCCAGCAAAAATCTCGTTATAGGCGGCGATGTTGCGGGAAAAATAGTATTTTGAAACCCATGCCCCCGCCAAATAAGGTAATAAAAATATCCGTGCTGAGAGAGTTAGATGGCCACAGCTATTTTTCTGGAATATGGTGACCCCTAATCCCGCATAGCCGGTAGCAACCATCAATAATGCAGCAGAAGACCAGAATAAAATATAGCCATAAGGGATAAGAAAACCTGCCAGTAAAAAAAGCAGCGCACCTGCCAGATATTTTACTGCCAGACGCAATGCGGGTAGAGCCGGGCGGTGCCAGCGCCATTTTCCTTCCATTGGAATAGCATAGCTAATCAAGATACCCACAATAATACCGCTGACAATATCAATAAAGTGGTGCTGCCAGGTGGTAAGAACAGAGAACGCAATCAATAAAAACCATGTTCCGACTCCCCATCTTGCATAGCCACTTAAATGCTGACGAAAACGTAACCATAATAACCAAGTCAGAATAATATGTAGCGATGGGGCCTGGTTATACGGTAAATCGAACTGCTCGAGCTGGTGAAATAGCCAGCCAAACAGACCCGAAGTTTCTGGACGAATAAAAGAAAACTTCAGCGGAAACAGCAGGAATCCCACACAGGCAATCAACGAAGCCATCAGTAACCGACAACCATGCCTTGTCAGTTCCTGTTTTGAGCTACAGATAAAGAGCGAAATACCATACAGCAGGTCAATGCTCCAGTATGGGATGATAGTCCAAGGCATAAAGGGGATCATTGACTCCCAGTGAAACACCAGACTCTCTACCCCCTCTCTGGTTGCCGTAAACTGATTGACCTGGCCGTAACTGAGAAAAAATAACGGTGCTAATAATAACAACCAGCACATCCCCTGTTTCCAGGGGCTGAACTTACTCAGTGCAACTGCTGACTCAGTCATAATGTTTTCTTACTGCCAGAGACACGGTGAAAATACCAAACTCATCAATCAGCTGATCGTATTTTTCAAAACCGGCCTCTTCTACGAGCCAGTCCATCTCTCTCTGGCTACGAACTCGCATCATCCAGGGGATACCGTTGCGATGACTGGTTAAAGTATAAGCAATGGTTTTTAACTGCGGGTGCCACGGCTGTCCGGTATAGACCAGTATTCCACCAGCAGGAATCGCAGCAGCCAGTCCGGCCAAAGATGTTTTGATTAATTCATTACTGGTGAAAAGTTCATACAACCCAGAAACAATACCAAGGGTTGGGGCGGGTTCCAGTCCGGCAAGAGAACCATAGTCAAAGGCATTGCCTTTCTTGAACTGAGCCACGTGACCTAATCCACGTGCATCAATCATCGCCTGACCCTTTTCTACATTAGTATCACTGTAATCCCGCAACAGAATACTGTCGATACCGGACTGTTTTTCAAGTGCATCGAGAACATAACGACCATGCCCGGCGGCAATATCGATAACCCGCACTGGCATATCACGCTCTTTAAGCTGTGATACAGCACGTTCAATCATTTGCTGAATATGTATTTTACGAACCCGAATCCCACGCCAGCCAATACTGTTGAGGTATTCCCGGTCAATGGTTCGACCTAAAACGCCATTCCCTTCGGGCTGATTACGGTAAACATAATCCAGTGTGCTACCAGAATCGAACCCCGTTTCATAGCCAATCTGCATTCCTTTAGACAGTTTACCGGTGGTTTTCATACAGTAACTTAATAAGCGGTAGAACATACCTTCCAGCGAGTATCGTTTAGGCTGCGCCAGTAATTCACGATAAGCGTCAGCGCTCGGGCTCCATTGTTCTTCATTCCGATAATCAAATAGGTAAGGTGCGGTAGCATAGAGTTTATTGATAAAAACTCGCATCTTATCAAAAGCTATCTCTCTGTCTTTTTCCCCCAGAGTATCGTGATAAAAACCCGGCAAAATATGCTGTTCTTTGACGGTGCTTCGCAAACCAGCATAAAACTGTTTTTGCGGTTTATCATGTACCACAAAATCATCACCAGAAATCAGCAACTGGGTAGGCACTGTTATTGCAGAGGAGTCCGCAACCAGGCATTCCGACTTGTTATACAGATCCAGTAAGATATTTACGGCTATCTGACGTGTTATCAATTTATCCTGCTCAAAACTTGCAATACGTTCAGGATCATGACTGAGATATTTGCCTTTCACATAAGAATTGACGTAAAACAGTCCGCGTATACGTTGCATTAACCCCAGCCCTGCTCTGGCAAAGGGGACATATAACTTAACCTTAAATGCCGGTGAAACCAGTACCATACCGCGGATCTTTGGAGCATAGTCATGCACCCATGCAGCGACCAGTACCGCTCCTACGCTTTGTGCAATCACCACAATATCATCGCTATTGACTTGGGCATCTTGTGCCACAAAACGGATAAACTCATCCACATCTTTAACGGAACGCGCCAGACTTGGACTATACCCCCGTGCCCCAGGTGATTGTCCATGCCCACGCGCATCCCAGGCATAAAAATGGGTATCAGGCATCATCAGTTCATCAATAATATGTTGCATGCGTCCGGAATGTTCATGCCCACGATGAAACAAAACGATCACTTTTTTACTGTCTTTTTCTGTTGCAGACCAGTGACGAAAATACAGCTGAGTATTATCACTGGTTGAGAAAATACTTTCCTGGAATAAGCGTACTTTCTTATTCATAATATTTCCTTGTCGCTTGCTGTTGCAGTGAAATAAAACGATTTAATAGCGATTGCTTAAATGTGGCTTTATCAGCATCACAAAACAAAGGCTCATCAATAAAAATATCGATAAAAAAGGGAACCGGAATTTTCTGGCCTTTACCCATAGAGCGATCAAGACCATGCATATAGACAGGAATAACAGGTACATTCGGACATTTCTGGGTTAGATACCAGATGCCCGATTTTATTTCCGATAATTTTCCGGGTACTCCGCGCGTTCCTTCAGGAAAAATAATTACAATTTTATTATCGTGCAGAGCATCAATGCAGGTCTGTAATGGATTTGCTTCATGAGCACCGCGCTTAACGGGAATAATGCCAATGACCTTCAGCGCAAACCAGGCGATAATTTTATTTCTAAGAAAATAATCTGCCGCCGCAACAGGCTGTACATTGACGAGAGTGGAAAGAGGAAACAATGTAAAAAGAGTCAGCACATCGAGGTGGCTATTATGATTCGCGACAATAATTGCAGGTCCTTCTTTCGGAAGTTTTTTACGACCAGCAACCCGAACCCCTAACCAAATCCATACTATCGGATAAGCAATACACAACGTAAACATCCAGCGCAATATAGGGTTCATCAGTCTCTCTTAGATGTAGAAATAATAAAAAAAATGGAAAAATAACGGCGCGGTATAAATCAGTGAATCCAGCCGATCGAGTATGCCGCCATGGCCTGGCAGTAAACTCCCGGAATCTTTCACGCCAAAATCGCGCTTAATAGCCGACATAACCACATCGCCACAAAACCCGCTTAGACTAATAATGACACCAGCACCCAAAGCATGAATCCAGTTCATTGGCGTTAATAAAGGTCCCAAAATTACCGCCAGCAAACTGGTCGTCACAACACCACCGACTAATCCAGCAACCGTTTTATTCGGGCTGACTTTCGGTATTATTTTGGTTCTTCCTAAAGTTTTCCCCCAAAGATATTGAGCAATATCATTCAGTTCGGTTAATGCCACGAGAAAAATAACCAGCAAGGCACCGACACTGACCCCAATACCTGGCAATATCAGCAAAAAGGCAACATGGCTTAAAGCAAATACCGTAGTCATCATGCCCCAGTGCATTACCGATGCAGAGTGCAGAAATCCTTTAGTATCACCAATAATAACCATGTGGGTTGGTAGGAATAAAAAAACATAAATCGGGATAAAGATGATAAACATCCCATACCATGACATACCCACCCAGATATATTGCAGGGGTATAGCAGCATACATCCATAGCAGAGGAATACTGTCCGAACGCCGGGTTGGCGCGAGGGTTAGATATTCCTTTAATGCCAGAAAACTAACGAATCCAAAGAAAACGAGTGCCAGCCATTTTGGTGATAGCATTGCCAGAGAAAATAAACAGACAATGACCCACCAGCTATTAACCCGTTGCTGTAATTCCAGATAATTACGCTGTGGATGACTCTTTTTTAAAATAAAAATAATAACTGTTGCCAGAATTAAGACACTAAATATACTGCCGATACAATAATAAAGAAGGCGCAGAGAATCAGACATTTTCAGTTTCCAAAGCACAACGGCAACGGTTAATACATGTCCATACCAACAGGAGTATCAACAGGATAAATATAATATTGATGATTCCGATATACTGCGGCCAGAGAGCAATAAATAACCCCACAGCCCCCAGGACAAAAGCACGGTCACTCTTACCCAGCGGCCCCTGGTAGTGACGAATACCTGTCAAGGTTTGTGCTACCACACCACAAAACTCAGTAAGCCAGGAAAGCAGCACCACCAGCACAACAAGCCAGAGTTCAACACCGGCTACAAAAGCAAAAGTGAGATACAGAACGGCATCCGCAATAAGATCCCCCACCTCGTTAAGAATAGCACCCAGCCTGGATTGCTGATTGAACTCTCTGGCTAGCATGCCATCCATGGCATTGAGCGCCATACGGAAAAATAAGAAGATCGGGAGTGAAATGAACAGAACAGGCACAGGAAAACTGATTAAGATACCGCCCAACAGAACTGACAATAACATAGCCAGCAGTGTAACTTGGTTTGCCCTTATCCCCCTGGCATGAAGCCTGTCAACAGTGGGGCGAAGCAAATTTTGAAATTTAGGTTTGATATCATATAGCGTCACGTGATGCCCTTTCCTTTTGACGGTTTCACTCAACATAAAAATAATATACGGTCTCTTCTTTCAAAAACTCGTAATTCTCTTAAAGCTAGTCGACCCCATATTATCAATATAAAAATCAGGCCTATTGATTTCAGTCAGGTGATGAACCTGGGAAAGAAAACAAATCCCGCAGTCCGTAAGTGTTGATCTGAGGAACCAGCAGTATCCAGAATGCCCGTTTCATGGTGTATCCTTAACCTTCTTCGGGGGCGGAGGTACAGCCCTTAGCCACAAACCCTGGCTCATAAGGTCAGTTTGAAATATTCACAGCACTTATTCCGCCTCAATATTCCCGGGTCTCCCCCATTCACATACTGGTATGTGTATTTTCAGGTAGTTAACTGGAATAAAAAATCCCTGATAAGTGCGTATGGCGGGGGAGTATAGAAACAGCAGGCAGGTGATTGAAAATGGAATTATGTAACGCAAATTTACGGATAATTAATTTAACAAAAATAAAACATCCATATTATTTATAATAATTTTCTTATCATGATAACATATCCTTTATATAAGAATAACGTGCAGTGAATACCTTATTCAGATCAGGACTAAAATCCAGCACAGTGCATTCTGGAATGTAAAAATATTGGTTCTTACTTTTATTAAAAAATGTGAAGTCAGAGCGCGGTTAATTACAGCCAGATATTCACCGCAATCAGGACGCCCCAAAAGAAAAAGACGCCTGACAGCGGCATAAATACCCGCTGAGGGGGGGAACTGTCGCTACCCCGCAATTTCCAGTTCAAGCAGTTCAGCCAGCTGTTGTGGTGCCTGGCTACTGATCAATTGCTGACGAAAATCAGCATGCATCAGCTTACGGGCGAGTCTGGAGAATATTTTCATATGGTCGCCTTTTTCTCGTTCGCTAACGGTCAGCATAATCACCAGCGAGACGGCCACTTCATCATTCCATGCCAGAGGTTCTGCCAGGCGCATTACCGAAACTGAGCTGCTGGAGACGGCGGCGGATTTACAATGTGGTAGCGCAATGGCAAATCCCAGAGCGGTGGAGAAGACCTCTTCGCGCTGCCAGATAGCTTTTTCTACCTCCGGGCCGGAAAAGGTTCGCTGTTCTACTTCCAGGTTATCAGTTAGTACTTTAATCACCTCAGCTTTGCTGCTTATCTGGCTATCAAGCAAAATCAATGCTGGGTCAAAAACAGGCTTTGAGGTATCAGACGATAAGTGTTGCAATTGTTCCACCACCACACCATCAGCACTATCACACTGTAATGCTTGCTCGAGTATCCGCTCACAGGCTCCAATGGATAAGCTGGCTAAACGAGCCTTGACTGGTGCTATCCGGCTGGCTGACATGCTAATTTGACGTAATCCGATCCCCAGCAATAGAGCTAATGCTGCCGGATCGCCGCCCATCTCTCCGCACAGGCTGATATCTATCTTCGCCCGATGCGCCTGTTCCGTCATCTCTTGTAGCAGCTGTAAAAATGAAGGATCGAAATAATTATAAAGATGACGTACCCGAGTATTACCTCGGTCGCAGGCAAGGAAATATTGCGCCAGATCGTTACTGCCAATAGAAATAAAATCAATGTACGGAGCCGCCTTAGCCAGAAAATATACCACTGACGGCACTTCTGCCATGATGCCGAGTGACCAGATTCCGGTCGTGATACCTTCTTTATTTAGCTGCTGTTGTATGGTGTTAAATTGCTCCCGAAGCCATTTAACTTCCTCAAGTGTCGTCACCATCGGTGCCATAATGTGCAGCGGACCGGTTGCACTTGCCCGTAATAAGGCACGCATCTGTGAGCGGAACAGATGGATAAATGCAGGATACAAACGAATACCACGCCAGCCCAGGAAAGGGTTTTCCTCCTCGGGGATGTTCAGATAATCGCAAGGCTTATCGCCCCCGATATCCAGGGTGCGGATCACTACTTTGCGTCCTTTAGCTTGCTCCAGAACCTGTCGGTAGGCGTGATACTGCTCTTCCTCATCAGGGGGAGACGCGCGTTCACAAAATAACATTTCGGTACGAAACAGCCCGATACCCTCAGCACCGGCAGCAAATACTGTCTCCGCTTCGGCAGCGAGGGCGATATTGGCGAGTACCGCAATCGGTTCGTTATCCTGAGTACGCCCCGGCCGTTGTGTTAATGGCCGTAACCGCGCAGCAAGACGCTGATGCTTAGTCTCTTCCAACTGATACCAACGATGTGCCTGTAAGTCTGGTGATAGCACTACCACGCCATAGCGAGTATCAAGCAATAGCGCTTCACCAGCACGAATACGCCCGACATCGGTTGCTTCAACACTTAACAGAGGAATACCAAACGAACGGGCCAGAATCACAGTATGCGATGTTTCTCCACCAGCCCCCATGATAATCCCTTTCAGATATCGACCACGCAATGCCAGGAATTGACCCGGCGTGAGCGGTACCGGACTGATCACCACGGTGTCCTGCAATAATGCGGTCTGTGGCATGAGTGGCTGAGTGGTAAGATGTGCCGCCAGTCGCAAACCTAAATCCTGTAAATCGAGAACCCGTTGTTGCAAGTAACTACTATGACTCTCGCGTAAAGGCTGACTCACTTCATCCAGTGCCAGTGCCAGCGACTCCAGTGCATTGCGGGCCGGGCGCTGTGCCAGGAGTGCCTCCTCCATTAAGCTGTCAGCCAGCAATTTGCTATGTGCCTGTAATACTGTGGCAGCATCACCTTTTGCCAGTCGCCACTCTTCGTCAAGCTGATGACGCACCTTCTGCAATGCCGTTTTTATTTGCTGATGGCGAATAGGATAAACCGTGGCGTCTTCCTGTTCAGCCAGCGCTAACAGATCCAGTGCTCCCATATGCATTGCAATACCCTGTGACATTCCCAGGCTGACACCATTACCACGCAGAATTTGTGCCGTAGTCTGTGCCAGGTAGACAGGGAGTGGGTGCGAGGCTTGAAGTTCTATGCTGGCGGCAGGCTCATCACATCCGGCAAACTCTTCGGCTATAAACCGGGATAATATCTGATGTGCTAGCGTTTCATCTTCCCCCTCCAGTTGCAGTTCACAGGGGTCCTGATACAGGATATCGGTGCCAATCATCGCCAGAACACTACGTGTATCAGCCTTACGCTGGTTACGCAGATTAACAATGTGAATATGTGAGCTAAACTCGCCCACGCGCTGCTCAAGCGCGCTCGCTGGCCTGGCATGCAGGCCATTCTCCAGTGGGCAGTTAAAAGAGAGGGTTAACATGGCATTATCCTCTGGTCGATGGTGTTATACGCCACGAAACAGGCGCACAAACAGGAACGGTTGACTGAGATTCAGCAACCGGACGTTCTGCCAGGGTGACTTCACTAATCATCGCCTCCATTTCTGGGGCCTGGCGGGTCAGTGAGCACGAACCCGGATTCCAGCCACGCAAGATCAGGGCCTCTTCCCCCTGCGCTTTTTTCAAGGTGCTAAAGTGCAACGGCGTATCCCAGCGTAGCAGGCTATAGGTCGATGGGAACTGGCGCTGATGAGGGTTGGTTTTAAAACGCGCCCAGCCAGAGTCCAGCCAACCGGCTATTGGCGTACGCCAGTGCTCAACCTGTTGCCAGAAGTCAGTACTTTCGCCAGCATGCAAAGGAATAAGTGCCAGGCGGGCATTAAATTCACCAGGAATTTGTGATTCAGGGGAAGGCAGTGCCATGCCCGATGCCCGCCCTGGTCGCCATGGCATACCCGCCCGCCCCAGCCAGCCCACGCTACGCAGCAGGGTAATAGCGATTGTCGACGGACGCTCCGCCAGAATTTCATACTCCCGTAGTCCGTCGGTGACCACGCTCATCCCCTGCTGGCCATCGTGCATCATCACCATACTTTGCATCGGCCAGAGCGAGGCGGGAGCCTCATTCCATTGCTCTTGTTGCCAGACTTCCAGGGTTGACGGGCGATTATCACGTTGAATCAGGCCAAATGGCTGGTCGGCAAAGTGAACATCAGTCAATACATCAGCCGGGATCTCTATTTGTAAACGATGATCTTCCAGGGTGTTATTCACACTCACTTTGATATCCAGCACCGGGCTTTGATGTTCGAGTGTCACTATCATGCTGATATCAAGCTGAGCATTACAGTGGCGTTTATTCCTGTCGACCAGGGTACGAGGTGCGGTAATAGACCAGTTCAGAGTTAAGATATCGGCCAGGGGCCCTTGTTGCCACTGAGCATCGTGCAGCACACCCGTTACCCGCCAGTCATCTTCCGGGGGAGAGTAGTTGTAGGTATCGCCCGCATCACCGCCGTCCACCAGCTGGATCAGGTTATTCCAGTGCTTACCACTACGCTTATCGAGCAAAACTACCTGCCCTGCTTCAAGACTCAGTCGTAGCCACTGATTTTCCAGCACCGGAAGCGTCGATGACAGTGCAGTAAAACCGGAATCCCCCTTTTCCTGTAGATACAAGGTGGTATAACCGCAGGCTTGCAGAGCCGAAACCTCCAGCAAGACTTCACATTTACGATAAAATACCGGTTCTTTGCTGTTGGAAAGCTCCTGCACAATCACTGACATATCCTGGGACGTTTCCTGCAAAATCTGCCAGCGGCAAGGCTGTCCCTGCTCATCAACGATACGGAATGTTTCACCTGGCAGATAAAGCATCATGGTAACCAGCCCGTCGCGTTTTGCAGGAAGGGCATTAAAAATAATGATTTTTTTGCCATCCTGCTGTGCATTAATGCCATTTGCCAGCATCTGCATATTCAGTTCATAAAGCTGGTTCGCCTTTTCCTGGCCTGCCAACAGACGAGCCTTAACGATGGTATTGACTCTGTCAGAGTTACAGCCACCAATACTGTCGTGGGCATGTGACTTCATCGCCTCACGCCAGATATTCTCGACAACAGTTTGAGGATAAGGTAACCCTAGCATCCAGTTAACGCTCAGCAGCGGCTCCAGCTGACGACTGACATAATCTTCTAACCGAGCATTTGCCTGTTTGATATCCATACGCGTGGAGAAGATCCCGCGATGCACACGCATATACTTCGGGCTTAATAATTCTCCTTCAAATATCTCCAGCGGTGTATCACCCAGCGAGTCAAAATAGCGTGTGAAGTCGCTGCGCTCGAAATGGTACTCAGTTTGCTGGGTATTCAGGTTATCCAGCATATCTGGTACACCATACTCAAAGGGAGACTGATCATTACCATTTGGCAATAACAGCTGCGAACTACGGCTGAAAGCGCCCTGCTTTTCTAGCAATGTAGCCAACCGTGGCCATGCCTGATGTGAGTCGGTAGGCAGCCATTTTGCAAAACCGTATCCCTGGGGTAATACGTTGGTGGTCACCGTGCTGCCATCCTGGCTACGCCAGCGAAACTCCGTATATGGCGTGTCATACTCGCTCCAGCCACGCCAGACCACAGCGCTATCAATCGCAAACTGATTGAGGAACATTGGCAGCTGAGCACTCTGACCAAATGAGTCAGGCACATAACCCACTGCCATACGGGGTCCAAACTCGTCGCAATCCGCCTGACCCAGCAATAAATTACGGGTAATCGATTCTGCCCCCACCACCAGGAAATCAGTCTGAGTATACCAGGGGCCAATCAGTAGTCGTCCCTTGGTCACTAATGTCTGAATACGCTCCCGGTTCTCGGGCGCAAACTGAAAATAGTCTTCCAGCATGACGGTCTGACCATCAAGTATAAATGGACCTAATGATTCATCAGCTTCAAGGTGAGTAAGAAGATCCTCCATAAAATAATAAAGTAGTACCTGAGAATCATTTTCTGTGAAATACCATTCCCTGTCCCAATGGGTATGTTGAATTAAATGTACCGTTTTCATTTTCTTTATTCCTATATTCGGACATGCGTATCCCGCACAGATATTTATCTGCGCTAAACACGGGAAAATTAATTAAACTTTATCAGCGATACATTTAACGACTCGCTTTAAACTTAGGTGCCTTTACTTCTTTTTTAAGCGCCGGGCCTTCTGTTTCGCCGCGGAAAATAAGCAGTGAGCCGAAAGCAATAATTGCAGAACCGCAGGCAATCGACAGAATATAAATCGGCCATTTTTCTACTGCCAGCCAGCCATAAAATCCAGAAATAGGCGCATGATTAATCGCTCCTAGTCCTACGGCCATGGCAGCCCCAACAGCAGATCCGATAACGTTAATAATAATCAGCCTCGGGTTTGACAGAGCGAAGGGAATCGCACCCTCTGAAACGCCTATTAATCCCATCAGTGTTGAGGCTTTACCGGCTTCGCGCAGGGAGAGAGGGAAACGTGAAGACCAGATTAATGTCGCCACACCAATACCAATCGGAGGAATGATAATCGCCACCTGAGCCGCAGTATTCGGGGCGTAGATACCAGAGGCGAGTAATGCCATTGCGGTTGTCACTGCGGCTTTGTTAATAGGGCCGCCCAAGTCGAAACCAACCATGCCGCCAATCACTGCGGCCAGTAAAATTCGGTTAGTCCCGGACATCGACATTAACCAGCTTTCCATACTGTGGTTTAGCGCAGCCAGAGGGCTACCGATTAAAAAGGCCATCACGACGCAAGTCAGTAATGTCCCCCCGACTGGCAGGATAAAAATCGGCCCCGCAGATGCCAGTGATTTCGGTAGTTTGACATAACGGTTTAACGCACGAACAATATATCCAGCCACAAAACCCGCAGCCAGCGCCCCCAGAAAACCCGTCCCGAGACTACCAGCCAGCAAACCACCGATCATGCCGGGAGCCAGCCCCGGTTTATTAGCGAGGGCAAAACTAATATAGCCCGCGACAACTGGGAGCATCAGTGATAGCGCCAGACCACCAAAACCATCAAATTTATGCAGCAGCCGAACCATCGTATCGGCTTGCTCATAGCTAGCATCCCAAATATTATCAATGCCATAGAATGATGCACCAATACGGGCGATACCCATAAGCACCGCGCCAGCGATAATGAAAGGTAGCATCCAGGATACGCCGGTCATAATAGCGTTTTTAACCTCTATTCCCACCGACTGCTGATTATCAGTCTGAAATTTAGCCATTTGACATCTCCTTCTCCACAGCTTCAAATACGGCATCACCAAATTTAATCGGATCAGAGACGCTACATTCGAGTTTAATCATGCCGTCAAAACGCTCTTTACCGCTAATGGCGACATCGGCAGCAATAATCACCGCATCCGCACGTGTCAGGTCATCCGCGGTAATTTCATTTTCGGCCCCCATACTGCCTTGAGTTTCTACTTTCACCTCATGGCCTCGCTGTTTTCCTGTTATTTCCAGAGATTCAGCAGCCATATAGGTATGAGCGACGCCAGTTGGACAAGCAGCAACACAAACAATGTACATAATGCATCCTCTTAAATTCAGACCATAAAAAAAGCACAATGGCGAAAACGCGCATTGTGCTTTGTGCAAATAACAATGTTTTAGCCTGATCCTCGCTATCCGAACCACCCGCGTGGCGGCAGACTAACAGTTGGTACAGGTTAGAATTGCGAAAACTAAAAACGAGCTCTTCGCGTTTGCGACAATTCAGTCCGGTATCTTGAATATGTGGGCCTGAGTGTCCCTGATGATGGAAAGGCTGTTGAATACTGGCGCATAATGTCTGGCCTGCACAATCCCATAGCTGGGACCACTCTTTCGCCATTTGCGAATCCATACATTCAGCTTCATCAGCATCACTTTCAGTCAGACGATTAACCGCGTTAAACCAGCATAAATTATCAAGCATAGTTTTTATTTTGCGGTCCAAAGACAGCAAAACAAAAATGATATGTTTGATAATTAAGTTTTCAGGCATAACGAAACCAACCCATCATGAATAATGAACAGCAAGATAAAATAAAAGAAACAATATAACTGTGATTGATTGCACAAAACATTTAACACACTGAAAAATGAATTTTATTAAAATTTGAAAATAGCTATATCCCGTTATCTTAACACCATATTTTTTTGATTTATTTAAAAAGAGACGCGTGATAAAAACTGACTATACCCAAAATAATTCGAGTTGCTTGTAGGCACTGAATACATCCTATAGATGCACACAGATAAACGATGTGATTCGGCAGAACTTATGAAAGCAACGCCCAAGCAACTTGAAGTATGACGGGTATAAACAGCCTGAATGCTATAGAAATAGATAATATTTTCTAATCAATTAAGTTCATTATTTTGTCTGGATAAGACTGAAGAGTTTCGGGAAAAGTGAAAATACGTTTATGGCGAAGAAGAAAAGCAAAAAACCCACGCTTGATAAGCGTGGGTCTCGAATGTGGCGGAACGGACGGGACTCGAACCCGCGACCCCCTGCGTGACAGGCAGGTATTCTAACCGACTGAACTACCGCTCCACATTGTCCCCTTGCGGGAACGAGGCGAATATTACGATGAGCCTCTTAAACCGTCAATCATTTTTCTTCTAAAAAAGTGCGTTTGCGCTAAAAACAATCTAAGTGCTGTTTTTTAACGCATTTATCAGACATCAGCTGCGCCACAGACAGCTACCACCTTTCTTTAGCACTAAATCAAGGCGTGATTCATGAGCCAGACACTCTTCTGCACTGGCTGGGATAACTCGCAGTCCACCAGCACCACGCACCACCCGTTGAATAGCGTTATTATCTGCTTGCTGCTGACTATCTCCTTCGATGGAAAAGGTCAGTGATGTCTGACCGCCGGTCATCATCAGATAGACATCAGACAGAATCTGGGCATCGAGTAATGCGCCGTGCAGCGTACGCTTGCTGTTATCTATTTCATAACGTGAGCAGAGTGCATCGAGGCTATTACGTTTGCCCGGAAACATTTTCCGCGCCATAGCAAGAGTATCGGTGACTTTACAGAAGGTATCTGTTTTCGCAATGCCCCTACCCAGCATCTTGAACTCGTAGTCCATAAAGCCGATATCAAACGAGGCATTATGGATGACGAGTTCCGCACCGCGGATATAGTCAAGGAAAGCGTCAGAGACCTCGGCAAAGGTCGGTTTATCTAGCAGGAACTCATCAGCAATACCGTGAACCCCAAAGGCCTCAGGATCAATCAGGCGATCCGGTTTCAGATAAACGTGGAAATTATTTCCTGTCAGGCGGCGGTTGATGACCTCAACGGCACCAATTTCAATAATGCGGTGTCCTTCATAGTGGGCACCAATCTGATTCATACCCGTGGTTTCGGTATCGAGGACTATCACCCTGTTAACATCAATTTCGTTAATAATAACCCCCACACTTCAATGCTAAAGAAAAATACCCTCGGGTATTTTCCTTTTATTTTGTGAAAGTGTACACCCAAAATAATTCGAGTGCTTGTTGCAGGTCGTCAATAGACACAAGCAAACGCTATGATTCGGTAGTCTGAACGCTGACAACCCGGAGATAACCTGAAGCATGACCGGAAGCCCACAGCAAATGGATGGTTTTTTGTAAGAATACTTACAATACCAGCCCTACTGGCCTCAGTGAAAATTTTTGATTATGTATAAAAAACTGCACCTTAGTAGCTATCTATCCAACTATTAAGATGCAGTTTTTTATTTTTCAGGTCACTAGAATATATTTAGAGGAAGGCTTTATAAGGTAATTCAGGTTCATTTTTAAATATATCACTGAAACCACGGAAATGCTGGTAATGCATACGATCTTTATCAGTTGGATAGGTATATTTACCACCAACCTGCCAGAAAAAAGGAGCAAATTTATATTGTAAGCGATCTTTTTTCATACTCCACAGCACTTCTATCTCACGTGGATCGCTTTGGAAATTAGCCCAAATATCATGGTGGAATGGAATCACTGTTTTACAATCTAAAGACTCCGCAGCACGTAAAATATCTGATGATGTCATTTTATCCGTCACGCCACGCGGATTCTCACCAAACGAGAAGAGAGCAACATCGATATCATAGCGATTACCATGCGCAGCATAATAATTTGAGTAGTGTGAATCGCCTGAGTGGTAAATAGAACCACCAGTAGTTTCAATCAGATAGTTCACCGCACGAGAGTCCATACCATCAAGAATGTCTTTATTCGTTGAAGAGACACCCGCTGGCAAGGTAACTAACGCTGTGCGGTCAAATGAGTCAAGAACACGGACTTTCATATCACCTATCTCAATGATATCTCCTACTTTTGCGACAATACAGCGTTCTTCCGGAACACCCCATTTGAGCCAGAGATCGACACATGCCTGGGGGCCAATAAACTTAACATGATCGCCGCAGTTTTGAATAACAGAAGCGGCAACATTGACATCAATATGATCCGCATGATCGTGTGAAGCTAAAACCGCATCAATCTCTTTTATTGCAAAGGGATCAAGAGGAAAAATAGAAGTACGCAAGTTAGGTTGTAGTGCTTCCACTCCACCCATACGCATCATTTGATGCTGTTTATTCATCAGCGCATTTTTTTGAGTTTTTTTACCGGTTCCACACCAAAAATCGATAGATATATTGGTATTGCCTGCGCTTTTTAACCAAATACCAGTACAACCAAGCCACCACATTGAAAATGTATTTTCCTCAACGACTGTTTTTTCAATTTCTTCATTTAACCAAGTACCCCATTCAGGGAAAGTGCTAAGAATCCATGATTCACGAGTCACTTCATTCACTTTACTCATAGTCATACCTGCTTTATAGAATTTTAAATATAGGAAGCCTGATACCTTAATGATTTATTAAGGTATTTCAGCCATGAGATCTTTAAATTCAACAAATCATATCTATGAATCTCGTTATACGAGAATAACTTGAGTTCCTTGTTTTTCTATTGCATTAATAATATTGGGGTCAGCATTTTTCCCAGTAACTAAAATATCTATCTTGGTTACAGGACAAAATAACATGCCGGTTCGATAACCCACTTTAGAACTGTCTACTACGACAACAAGTTTATCAATTTGATCAAGCATCTGTTGCTCGGTGACGGCCGTTAACATATCTGTTTTATAGAGGCCTTTCTCTGTTAACCCTTTTCCTGAGGTAAACATCCAGTTTCCTGCGTAACCGAGTAGAGTATTCAATGCCGGATTTAAAAAAATACTTTGCGCTTTGTTGTACTGACCGCCGATTAAGATGACATCATCATGGTCTTCTTCTATCAGATAGCTGGCCAGTGGAAAGTAATTTGTTACTATTTGAATATTTGTGTTGCATAGCTTCTGACCTAATAAAAATGCAGTCGAGCCACAGTTAATAACAACACTGTCACCAGGTGAGCAAAGTTGAGCTGCTTGTATAGCTATCCGCGATTTTTCATCATAATGATCAGTTGTAACAATGTTTAATGGTGACCATTTGCTTTTGATCTCTTCGATTCTTTCAGCACCGTTACGAATTTTTCGAAGCTTTCCCTGTTCATCCAGTTTAGCGATATCTCGGCGGGCAGTAGCAGGCGAGACATTGAATTTATCGGTGAAACTGAGTACATCAATCACCTGATGCTGTTTAAGCAGCGATAGTATTTTATGGTGTCTTTGTACTTCGTTCATATTTGCCTCAACCTCTATCTTATTGATAATCACTTACATACTCTTGTGTACTGCTTTTGATCTCTTGTGATTAAAAATGATTCTATTTGACGAGTTTAAAATTGTCAACTTACCGTTCATCAAAAACAAACCCTCTTTAAAAAAACACTCTATTAATTGATTTATATAGATTTTTAAAAAATAGCGTGATCCACATACCAAAAGTATGGTCTTTATCTGGCAAATATCAGATAACTTGAAATAATCATATCCAAGCAAATCATGATCTGTTTTGACAAGAATGATTCTGCCCCATGATTACTTTGGTTACCTTAATGCTTACTTAATGAGATTCACTCGTAAGAAAACCCAAAGAAGTCAAATTTATCGATGATAAAAACAAATTCATTAAGGGTAAAAATATGGATTTCTTTTATGACTCATTCTATATTTTTTACAGTCAAGTAATGACCAAAGCTCCATTATTGTTGGGCTTGGTTACATTAATTGGTTACTGGTTACTACGTCGTGATGGCACAACTATTATCAAGGGTGCAATTAAAACCTGTGTTGGTTTTATGCTGGTGCAAGTGGGTGCTGAAACATTAGTTGCCAGTTTTAAACCTGTGATTGAAAAGATGTCAGAATATCACGGTCTTACCGGTTCAGTGATTGATCCCTATACCTCTATGATGGCGACCATCGAAACGATGGGAGATAACTACTCCTGGGTCGGATATACGGTTTTATTAGCCTTGGCCATTAATATTATCCTCGTTTTATTCCGTCGTATTACAGGTATTCGTACCATAATGCTCACGGGTCACATCATGTTCCAGCAAGCCGGTTTAATTGCTGTATTCTATTTTGTACTGGGTTGTGGCATGTGGGAAACAGTGATTTACTCTGCTGTACTGATGGCACTGTACTGGAGTATTTCTTCAAATATCATGTTCAAGCCAACAGAGTCAGTGACAGGGGGCGCTGGCTTTTCGATCGGCCATCAACAGCAATTTGCCTCCTGGATTGCAACGAAAGTTGCCCCTAAATTAGGGAAGAAAGAAGACAGCGTAGATAACCTTAAACTACCTAAATGGCTACATATCTTTCATGATAGCATTGCCGCAACAGCCATTGTCATGACTATTTTCTTTGGCATTATCCTGCTCTCCTTTGGCCTTACTAATTTGCAGACTATGGCGGGTAAAACCCACTGGACTATCTATATTCTGGAAACAGGTCTGAAATTCGCAGTAGCCATTCAAATTATTGTTACTGGTGTAAGAATGTTTGTAGCTGAGCTGTCAGAAGCATTTAAAGGAATTTCAGAGCGTGTTATTCCAAATGCTGTATTAGCCATCGACTGTGCAGCTATTTATGCCTTCTCTCCAAATGCTATGGTCTTTGGCTTTATGTGGGGCGCATTAGGCCAATTCGCAGCAGTACTGGGCATGCTGGCTTTCCAGTCACCAATTATGATAATCCCAGGCTTTATTCCGATGTTCTTTTCCAACGCAACAATTGGGGTTTTTGCTAACCACTACGGCGGCTGGAAAGCGGTAATGAAAATCTGTTTTGTCATGGGAATACTTGAGGTTCTCGGCTCAGCCTGGGCTATCACTCTGTTCAGTCAACAAGGCAACGAGTTCAGCGGCTGGATGGGGATGGCTGACTGGGCAATTGCCTTCCCTCCTGTGATGCAGGGTCTGTCATTCTCTAAATACTTCATCTTTGTCATTATTGCCCTGTCCTTTGTGTACATGTTCTTTGCATCTAAAAAATTGCGCGCAGAAGAAGATGCCCAAGCTGATACCGCTACCACTAACGTATTGATGGAAGCAGATGCATCCATAGAGTCAGTCGCTAAGGTCGCAGCTGACACCAGGCCGGTCAGGATTCTTGCTGTATGTGGTAATGGGCAAGGTTCATCAATGATGATGAAAATGAAAATAGGAAGTTATCTCCAGAAAAAAGGCATTCCACATGTAATGGACTCCTGTGCAGTCTCTGATTACAAGTCAAAACTCGGCTCAACAGACATTATTGTCTCTTCTATACACCTTTCTGCTGAGATGAATCCTGGGGACGGTAAATTTGTATTAGGCGTGAAAAATATGCTTAATCCCAACTCTTTTGGTGATGAACTAATTGATATCATTAATATAAATTTTATAAAAATAAAATAACATTACTTCATAGATTAATCAGTTGATAGCGGTTCTGTCGTTAACCCACAGAAGAGGAATAATAAACATGAATTTTAAACAATCACTGATCGACAATAAATCTATCAAACTTCAGACTTCCGCCAGCGATTGGTACGATGCAGTTAAAATTGGTACCGATATGTTAATTAACTCTGGTGCTATTTTACCTGATTATCATGATGCCATTATCAATAGTGTCAAAGAATTAGGTCCTTATATTTGTATTGCACCTAACTTAGCTTTACCACATGCAAGACCTGAAAATGGCGTTCTGAAAACAGCCTTTGCGCTCGTCACTCTAGCAGAGCCTATTTATTTTGATGGTGAAAATGAACCGGTAGATGTCCTGATAACTTTGGCGGGTAGCTCCTCTGATGAGCATATGGAAGGACTCATGCAGGTCACCCAGGTATTGGATGATGAAAATAGTGATACCGGTATTGACCTTGATAAACTTCGTAAATGTCTGACTGCAGAAGATGTTTATCGCGTTATTGATGAAGCACTGGCCTGAAATAAAAGGAGTCATTATGTTCAGCGAATTGAAGCAGCGCGTACTGGAGGCAAATCTCAAGTTACCCGCCTACGGTTTAGTGACCTTTACTTGGGGCAATGTTTCTGAAATCGATCGTAATCAGGGCGTTATTGCCATTAAACCTTCTGGTGTGAAATATGATGACATGCGCGCCGAAGATATTGTCATTGTTGACCTTGAGGGAAATATCGTTGAAGGTCAATTAAACCCGTCAAGTGATACATCAACTCATATTGAGTTATATAAGGCAATACCTCGGATTGGTGGAATAGTTCATACACATTCGCGTAATGCTACAATTTGGGCGCAAGCTGGATTTGATATTCCCGCATTAGGTACTACCCATGCTGACTATTTTTACGGCGATATTCCATGTACCCGTCAACTTTCTAATCAAGAGATAGCTAATGATTATGAAAAAAATACTGGGTTAGTGATTGTTCAGGAATTTATTGAACGTCATATCGATCCTATAGCAGTGCCGAGTGTTATTGTTGCTGGTCACGCACCTTTCTCATGGGGTAAAAATGCCCATGATGCAGTACATAATGCGGTGGTATTAGAAGAAGTCGCGGCGATGGCATTAGCAACACGTTTTTTAAATAGCGAAATTAGACTGAAGCATGCACTCTCTGATAAACATTATTTACGCAAACACGGCGAGAATGCTTATTACGGACAAAGATAATTGCTATGTATAAAGTACTGGCATTAGACCTTGATGGAACAGTTCTGACTGATACACAGACAATTAATCCACAAGTCAAACAAGCTATTCAACACGTAGCTAAGCTACGTCATATTATTATTGTTATCGGACGCCACCATACAGCAGCTTATCCAAACCATCTGAAATTTATCGAATCAAGTCGTTTAGCGATACAGTGAAGAATACTAAATGGTAAAGTTAACCAATTAGATTTTCTATTAAATGATAGCTGGGTACAGACAACATTCAATGCCAAGCAGTTGCGGTCAAATCGTATAGATTTATCAGCTAAAGGTAATACCAAAGGCAGCGCCTCGCTGAATATATTTCTAGCATCGATTATTGATCTGACCAGGTTATTTCTGCTGGAGATAATTATAACGATATTTCAATACTGGAATATGCAGGGATGGGTATCGCCATGCATCATGCAGATGAAAGAGTGAAGTCATATGAAGATGTTATTTGCATTACAGATAATAATCAAAATGGGCTTACTCACTTAATAAATGAAAAAAAAACAAAAGGATAATATGATGACAAAACCACTTATTCAAATTGCTTTAGATCAGACTCAGTTTGATAAAGCACTAACTGTTGCAAACAATGTTCATTCATTTGTCGATATTATTGAAGTAGGTACTATTCTCGCATTTGCCGATGGAATGAATGCTGTTTCAATTCTACGCCAAAAATATCCTTCTCATATTCTGGTCTGTGATATGAAAATAACTGATGGTGGGGCTATTTTATCGCGGATGGCATTTGAGGCTGGAGCTGACTGGCTGACCGTTTCTGCTGCCGCTCATATTGCAACCATTGCTGCTTGTAAAAAAGTGGCAGATGAATTTAACCGTGAAGTTCAAATTGAAATCTACGGTAACTGGACTTTCGAAGATGCTCAGAAATGGGTCGACTTAGGTATCCGTCAGGCAATCTATCATCGCTCTCGTGATGCAGAATTGGCAGGTATCGGCTGGACTGACACCGATATTGAAAAAATGCGGCGCCTCTCAGATTCAGGTCTGGAGTTGTCGATTACCGGCGGTATTGTTCCTGAAGATATTAAGCTCTTTGCTGGTATTAAAGCGAAGGCTTTTATTGCCGGTCGAGCGCTTGCTGATGAGCAGGGTAAGCAAGCTGCAGAAGATTTGCGTAAGCAAATTAATCATTATTGGAAATAAGGGGGCGGTATGTATCAATTTCAGCAACATAGATTAGTTGGTCTTTATGAGAAAGCGCTTCCTAATGATTTGACCTGGGAACAAAAGTTGGTGCATACCAAAGCATTGGGTTTTGATTTTTTGGAAATTTCTATTGATGAGTCTGACGAGCGCCTCGCCCGTTTAGACTGGGACGATGACACTATTAATGGTCTGCGTCGCTTATGTGAGCAGCAGGGAATCCCATTGCATTCAATGTGCCTGAGTGCCCATCGCCGCTTTCCATTTGGTTCCACAGACCCTGTTATTCGCCAGCAGGCAGCAATCCATATGGAAAAAGCGATTGCCCTTGCTTATAAACTGGGTATTAGAACTATTCAATTAGCAGGATATGATGTTTATTATGAACCTGCCAATGAAGATACACATCTTCGCTTTATTGAAGGGATGATATTAGCCGCTAAAATGGCGGAGAAATCCAGCGTTATGCTCGCAGTTGAAATCATGGATACCGATTATTTAAACTCACTCAGTAAATTTGAAGTCCTTAATCGTAGGGTGAACTCTCCTTATTTTACTGCTTACCCTGATGTTGGAAATATCTCTGGTTGGAATTATGATGTTTGTACTGAATTAGCACTGAGTCAACCACATATTTCGCAGATTCATATTAAAGACACACTAAAAGTGACTGCTAAAAGTAAAGGTCAATTTAGAGATTTAATCATCGGTGAAGGTCAGGTTAATTTTGATGCTATTTTTGAAACATTAAAGAAAATAAACTGTGTGGTTCCACTGGTAATTGAAATGTGGGCGCAGGATGAACATTGGAAAGAGAATATACTGACAGCACAACGTCGATTAAACCAGTCTTGTGAGCGCGCCAGTCTGCCAAAACTTTTCAGTGCCTGATGAAGTATTTTTATTGCTTAAAACGATTATCTGATTTTAATTATTTAGAATAAATAGAGGGTGTTCGTCATGGTTGATCCATATTACAGATTCGCGATCTCCATCAGAAGGTAAATGATCGTTGTTAAAAAATACGACTCCGGGAATTTAAGGTCAACGGGTAAAATGACCGGAGCAACGTTTATTCATCACTATAGTCAAATATTCTTCATTATCAGCATCTCTTGATAACCTGCGCTCAATTCAAAGCCTGTCGAATCATCGCGTGTTTACTATTGCTGGGTAAGAGCGCTTATTTGTGTCAGACTTGTTTTTTTTACTCACAGGAAGTCTACCCGAAATGAGAAAAAAGGTAGAAATATTCACCGATGGATCCTGTCTTGGTAATCCAGGACCGGGTGGCTATGGTGCAATCTTACGTTATAAACAGCATGAAAAGATCTACAGTGAAGGCTTTTATTTAACCACCAATAATCGCATGGAGATGATGGCTGCCATTGCCGCACTTGAAGGTCTTATTGAACCTTGCGATGTAGTTCTCAGCACCGACAGTCAGTATGTGCGCCAGGGCATTACTCAGTGGATCCATAACTGGAAAAAACGGGGCTGGAAAACAGCTGATAAAAAACCCGTCAAGAATGTCGATTTATGGAAGCGGCTTGATGCAGCTCTGAGCCACCATGAAATTGAGTGGCTGTGGGTCAAAGGCCATGCCGGGCATCCTGAAAATGAACGTTGTGACGAGCTGGCACGCAACGCAGCGTCTAGGCCTAATCGTCAGGATGTGGGTTATCAGCCTGATGTTTCGGCACCTTAAACGTATCCCGGTATTGTTTAGTCGCTCCAACAGCAGAGTGAATCTGCTTCTTCTTTTGGCGACTTTTAAGCGGGTTCAGCGTTAAGGGTAAGGTACGCTTACGCGCAACAATCACTTGCATCGTTCCCAGAGCAGGAAAATGGGTAGTTAACATTTTCCCTCCTTGCTTATGCCAGGGTAAAACCTGAAAACCACGGCGATACATCACTTCGAAATTTAGCAGTGACAGCCAGTCGAGTAAGCGCATTGAGGTAAACATTCTACTATTAAAAGGCGGTCGTTTGCGTAGAACAGGGATGAGTTTGCCTACTCCTGCCACACTTATCGGGTTATAACTACTGATGATTAACCAGCCATCATCAATTAAAACTCGATCTGCCTCACGTAATAAGCGATGAGGGTCTGAACACCAATTCAGTGTATGAGCCAGCAAACAAGCATCAACCGATTTTTCGGCAAACGGCAAATACAGCGGATTGGCTTGAACTTGCAGATTATCACCCTGTTGCGCCATATTAACCTGATGAGAAATAGTGCAGTCTTCGGTATTGATTTCTGTGCTCAGATTACCGATTTTCAACAGATGAAAACCAAAAATTTTGCCAAGCCATGGCCGTAACTCCTGCTCTAGCGCCAGTTTTGACTGTAGCCCCCAGGGAAGTGTATCCCACTGAGTCGGAGCGGTGAGATGGCCTGTGATTCTTGCTGGTTTCATCAATACCTTACTATCGCGTGGTTAAAGAGAGAACGATTCATGAAGCTTACCAGCATTTCCGCCTTTCAGGATAACTACATCTGGGTGCTCTCGAATGAAGAGGGTAAATGTGTGATTGTTGATCCTGGTGAAGCGCTTCCAGTTCTGAGCGCTATTGCACAACATCAATGGCAACCAGTGGCTATACTGCTTACACATCATCATGCTGACCATGTGGGAGGGGTTCGCACCTTAAAAGAGGCTTATCCGGAGGTTGCGCTTTATGGCCCCGCAGAGATAAAAATCACGGGTCTCACCCAAGTGGTTAAAGACAGAGATAACCTGTCGTTACTCGGCCATAATTTCAGTGTAATCGCCACACCAGGCCATACTCTTGGGCATGTGAGCTATTATTCCTCCCCGTATTTATTCTGTGGCGACACGATATTTTCAGCCGGTTGTGGACGGCTGTTTGAGGGTACTGCAGACCAAATGTATCGATCCTTTCAACGCCTTAATCAACTGCCCGCTGAGACCTTAATTTGCAGTGCTCATGAGTACACTGAATCAAATATTGCCTTTGCGTTAAGCTTGTTACCAGAGGATCAACACATAAATAGATTTTATAAAGAAGTTAAGGTGTTACGTGCAAAAAATCAGTCTACTTTACCTTCAACATTAGCAATTGAGCGTCAAGTGAATGTTTTCTTACGTACAGAAGATCCTGATTTACAAAGAAAAGCTAAAAAAGACATCTTATTTCAACAACCTAACAAAATTTTTGCATGGTTAAGGGCGAAAAAAGATGCCTTCTAAATATTTTGGTTGTGTTGCTGGTCACTCGACGGTATTATCGCTCGTCTTTTAAGCAACCTTAGACACATATATGAAGGCAAGAGCGATACTACTCGCCTCTGTCTTGCTGGTTGGGTGCCAGGGCGCTAATAATAATGATGCCCGCGTTCTTCAGCATGCTCAGAGTCTGTCTACTGGAAGTCAGGGTGAAGCAGGTAAATCTACGGGTCGAGAGACCTATTCGCGTTGGATGGATGATGGAAGCTTCCTTGCGCAAGATGACAACCTGTGGAGCACGATTGGCGATCAGTTAGAGATGGAAATACCGGATAACATCCGGGTACGCGAACAGAAAAAGAAGTACCTGAGTAATAAGAGCTATCTCCACGATGTATCATTACGGGCTGAGCCGTACATGTACTGGATTGCCGGACAAGTTAAGCAACGCAACTTGCCAATGGAACTGGTACTACTACCCATAGTGGAGAGCGCTTTTGATCCCCATGCGACGTCTAGCGCAAATGCCGCCGGCATTTGGCAGATTATTCCAAGCACGGGGCGCAACTACGGGCTAAAACAAACGCAGGCTTACGACGGACGTCGTGATATTGTCGCGTCGACTACTGCTGCACTGGATATGATGCAGCGTCTGAACAAGATGTTCGATGGTGACTGGCTATTAACCGTAGCGGCATTTAATAGCGGCGAAGGTCGCGTGATGAATGCTATCAAAACGAATAAGGCCCAGGGTAAACCAACGGATTTCTGGTCACTTCCTTTACCACAGGAAACCAAGCTCTATATCCCGAAAATGCTGGCACTGAGCGATATTCTCAAAAACAGCAAAAGATATGGTGTTCGTTTACCATCTACGGATGAAAACCGAGCTCTGGCACGTGTTGAGGTAAATGACCCGGTTAAATTAACGCAGATTGCAGAAGTCACGGGCATGTCGCTGAACAAGCTTAAGACCTTTAATGCAGGTGTTAAAAATGCCACCGTGGGTCAGAGTAACCAGCAATATGTGATGGTGCCCAAGAAGCATGCACAGCAATTACGTACCTCTCTTGCCTCTGGTGATATTCCTGTTGCTCCCGTTGCCAGAGATGCCGACAGCAGCAGCAATGTTGCCGTAAGCAAACTGTATAAGGTTCGTTCTGGTGATACGTTGTCGACCATTGCCTCACGCCATGGCGTAAGCAGCAAATCGCTACAAGCTTGGAATAACCTGTCTAATTCACGACTAAAAGTGGGTCAGACCCTGAAGCTTCAAAGTGGTAATAGTCGTGCTGCGGTGGCTAATACCAACACGCGTCTCGCAGCGAACAATAGCATCACTTATAAAGTACGTAAGGGTGACTCGTTGTCGAGTATTGCCAGACGTCATGGTCTGAATATGAAAGACGTGATGCGCTGGAACAACGGTAAAGACTTGCTTAAACCAGGCGATCAACTGACGTTATTTGTCAAAAATAGCGGAAAACCTGATAGCTAAAAGTAAAAGAAAGGCACCTCACTAGAAGGTGCCTTTTTTCTTTTAGCCCTTGCTCGCTTCCAGCATGATGGTATCACTGGTAAATGAGCCATCTCGCTGTAATTCAAAATAGTGTTTAACCTCATCTGAAGCACTTTTCTGATAAGCTCGGATCGCATCTGCTAGCACTATTGGTGTGCGCATCCTGGCAATCCAACTGGTGAATTCGAGATTCAGCTTGTCGCAATTAACATGACGAATCATCAGCCCCGCCTCATTAAACAGTCGCAACCATTCACCGCTGGCGTAATTACGTACGTGTGAGGTGTCACGCAAGGCCTCTATGGTTTGTAACCAGATATCCAGTACCGGATGTCCTGGTGACAGTACATCCATAAAAATGACAATGCCGCCGGGTTTCAGAACACGTTTAACTTCACGTAGCGCCTGGCCCACATCATGCCAGTGATGCGCAGAATAGCGACTGATAACCACATCAAACGTTGCCGCCTCAAAGGGAAGCGCTTCTGCGTAGCCCAGACACGTCGTCAGATTGGTAATTCCCCGCGTTTGTGCAGTTTCAGCGACCACTGTTAGCATCTGGCTCGACAAGTCGTATGCCACGACATTTTTGACTTTTGCGGCAGCAATAAAACTCGCATGCCCTGCTCCGCATCCCATATCCAGCACTGTGGCGTTCTGAAAGTCACTCAGACGTGCGCTGAGACGTTCCAAGTCACGTCCTGAGGCATGAACGCTACTACTAAGGTAAGCACTGGCTTGCGAGCCAAATTGCTGATTAACTTTGTCATGATGGGACTGAGTTACCATAGTCATATCCTTGTGATTAAGAAAAAGTAGCCTGAGTGCCGAGTGCGACAGATTTTATCTAAGATATGCCGGGATAAAACTCAACCAGAAGCGGATTATGATCTGAAGCCTGTGTCACCAGAACAGAAGCTTCAGCGACTTTAAGACCACGGTAAAACACAAAATCGAGAGGTTTACCAAAAGCACGACTACGATGGTCATCAATAAAACGCACTTGCCGCAAGGTCATTTCACGAGCAAATCGATAGAGCGCATTCATACGCTGACGACTCCAGGCATTAAAATCACCCGCCATAATCACCGGACCACTATGATGTGCAATTTGCTCACCAATCGGCGCCAGCTGCTTACTATAGACATCAACCCCGAGACTAAAGTTTATCGCATGAATGTTGATAACCATCAGCAACCGTCCATCAAACAACGGATAGACAGTCACCAGAGCTGACTTAGCCAGACGCAGAATAGGCTCACGTTCACGCAGGGGATAACAAAATACCGGATGTGTAGCAGAAAGCGTCATCACACCTGAGGGGTGCTGCGGCAGAACAAATGCAGGAACTTGATCGGCTCCCAGATAGTTTTGGGTCGCAAACCCCACCAGTTCCGGCGTAGTTTGCGCTTCCTGCAATAATACCAGTTGTGCATCTTTACTGAAGGTTTTGAGTACTGATAGCCAGTCAGTACGCTGCTGCTTAAAAATATTCCACACGAGTATGCGTAGCTTATCAGCACCGGGCAGAGGTGAGCCGGCAGGTAATGCACTGCTGAGAGCCGAAAATGAACCTGATGCAAGGATTCGTTTTGCTGGCTGACCAGCAGTGTACCGCATGGAATACATTTTTTTATGCACGTTTAGCTGATGACCCCTGTAACTGAAGATATCCACACACCGCGGACTCTTTTTAGTTATAGGGATTCTAGCGTACATTTTCAATTAACATGATAAAGCATTGCCTGTGTAAGGCATAAATCGCGTATCTAATGCTACCGCCTGTCAAGCTTACCGCTCAGGATGGTCAGTATTAATGCCAGTGCGACAATAACAGCACCAATCCAAGGTGTCTGAGCCAGACCCATGTGCTGTACCGTCTGTCCCCCAATGACGGATCCCACAGCTATCCCGATATTAAATGCAGCAATATTCAGGCCCGAAGCAACATCTACAGCTTCAGGCGCATATTGCTCCGCTTTCTGCATCACGTAGACCTGTAGTCCTGGGACATTACCAAAAGCAAAAATGCCCATCACCAGTACCGTTAGCAACGCAGGAAGAGAGGAGTGAACGGTAAATTGCAGTAGAAGTAACAACAAGGCTAATGCTGCGAAAATGACAGTTAGTGCTGGAACGGCCCCTTTTCTGTCCGCCAGTTTTCCACCCCAGATATTACCGATAGCAACCGCAATACCGTAACCGAGTAAAATCCAGCTCACTGATGAGGCCGAAAAACCCGCTAAATCCTGCATCATCGGAGCCAGAAAAGTAAAAGCGGTAAAGACGCCACCATAGCCTAAAGCAGTAATCAAATAGATGAGTAGTAACCGTGGATGGGTTAAAACGTGTAGCTGCTCTTTAATACCCGATACCACACGATTTGGGATCTCTTTAGGAATAAGAATCATGCTGCTTATCAGAGCCACAACACTGATAGCAGATACCACCAGGAAAGTTTCTCTCCAGCCAAACTGCTGACCGATAAAGGTTCCCAAAGGGACGCCAGTCACCAGGGCCACGGTCAAACCACCAAACATAATCGCAATGGCAGAGGCCGCTTTCTCTTTCGGAACCAGACTTGCCGCAATAGTCGAGCCAATAGAAAAGAAGATGCCATGAGCCAGTCCGGTAAGCAAGCGAGCGACAACCAAAGTCTCATAATTCGGCGATAACCAGGCCAGTAAATTACCGATAGTAAACAGCACCATCAGACCAATAAGCAATTTTTTACGTGCCAGTTTTCCCGTTAAAGCTGTTAGTACAGGTGCTCCTATCGCTACGCCAAGAGCATAAATAGAAATCAGTAATCCAGCAGAAGGCACCGAGATAGCTAACTGCTCAGCGATAGTGGGTATCAACCCAACCAAAACAAACTCAGTAGTTCCAATTGCGAATGCACTGATTGTGAGTGCCAGTAGAGCCAGGGGCATAATTTACTCCATAACGGATGTCATTTGATGACAGGAGTATGGCTTGGTGGTTAAATAACAAAAATATGCAAAATATCAACAGAATTTTGCTTTTGGAGCAATAATGAAAGCGACAACAGAAGAGTTAATTATTTTTGTAGCGGTAGTGGAAAGCGGCAGTTTTAGTCGGGCAGCCGAGCAACTAAACCAGGCTAACTCAGCGATTAGCCGGGCCGTAAAGCGACTGGAAATGAAATTGGGTGTCAGCCTGCTAAACCGCACAACACGTCAGCTCAGCCTGACTGAGGAAGGAAGTCGCTATTTTCGTAATGTGCAGCAAATTTTGCAGGCAATGGCGGCGGCAGAAAATGAACTTACCGAAAGTAAAAGAACTCCCCGTGGTTTACTGCGGATAGATGCAGCTACGCCGGTACTGCTACATCTGTTGATGCCTCTGGTCAAACCCTTTCGCGAGCGTTATCCGGATATCATCCTCTCTCTGGTTTCCTCAGAAAACTTCATCAATTTAATTGAAAGAAAAGTTGATATTGCTATCCGAGCAGGCCATTTGACTGATTCCAGCTTACGTGCTCGTCCGCTACTGACCAGCTATCGTAAGGTAATCGCCACACCTGCTTACCTGGCAGAATATGGTACACCGACAGCAATTACTGAACTAGAAAACCATATTTGTCTTGGTTTTACTGAACCTTCATCACTGAATCAGTGGCCTGTTGCATTGCCAGATGGGCAGTTAATTGAGATAAAATCGGGTATTTCCTCCAACAGTGGAGAAACCTTAAAGCAACTTTGCTTACAGGGAAATGGTATTACCTGTTTGTCAGATTTCATGATCGATGAAGAGCTTGAGAGCGGTGAGCTGGTTGAGTTATTTGCCGGGCAGCGTCTGCCGGTAGAGATGCCGTTAAGTGCCGTCTATTACAGCGATCGTGCTGTCAGCACGCGTATCAGAGCATTTGTTGATTTTATCAGTGAACGACTACAAAAAAATCTTAAAATCTAAAAACCAAAAAGCCCTGAGTCACAGACTCAGGGCTTAAATAGGTGGCGGAACGGACGGGACTCGAACCCGCGACCCCCTGCGTGACAGGCAGGTATTCTAACCGACTGAACTACCGCTCCACCGAATTA